>VFSW01000295.1_pt1 | contig 70663 bp, 65 predicted proteins | sample 5358111 | NCBI WGS metagenome assembly VFSW01 (sample SAMN11554181, study PRJNA540505) | mine drainage metagenome | isolation source: sediment from site ElyBrook_90M | place: USA: Ely Copper Mine, Vershire, VT | collected 2017
CGGTCCCGCCCCTCCACGCTGAACTGGATCCCGATGTACCGCGAGTTCGACTCGCGGTAGATCAGCGACGCGCCGCTCTCCACCCGGATGTCGCAGAACTGCCCCAGCGGCAGATACTGCCCGTCCGGCGTCGCGATCAACAGGTTGCGGATGGCGCTCTCGTCGCTCCGGTAGGGCGCCTGCATCCGCACCACCAGGTCGAACTGCCGCTCTCCCTGGATCACCTGCGTGGCCGCCTGCCCGCCCAGGGCCGTCCCAATCAGCGTGTTGATGTCGCTCACGTTCAGCCCGTAGCGCGCCAGCTTGGCGCGGTCCGGCGTGATTACCAGGCTGGGCTGCCCGGTCTCCTTCACCACCGTGATCTCGGTGATGCCCGGAGTGCGCGACAGAATGTCTTTCACCTGCGCCGCCTTGCCCGCCAGCAGGTTCAAGTCCGGCCCGAAGATCTTCACCGCCAGCGCGCTCTTCAGCCCCGTCTCGGCCTCGTCCACGGCATCCTCGGCCGGCTGCGTGTAATTGAAAATCACCCCCGGAAACGCCGCCAGCTTCTTCTGCACCGCCTCGATCAGTTGCGGCTTGCCGGGGATTTCGCCCTTCCACGCGGCGTCGTCGTAGGGCTTCAATCCCACGTAGAATTCGTTGTTGTAGAATCCCGTCGGATCCGTGCCGTCGTCCGGGCGCCCCAGCTCGTTGGCCACCGTGGTCACCTGCGGGAAGCTCAGCAGGATGTTGCGGATCTCCGGCGACAGCCGCGTGGCCTCGTCGAAGGAAATCGTGTACGGCGTGGTGGCCCGCACCCACAGCGCGCCTTCGTCCAGGTGCGGCATGAACTCCGCGCCGATGAACGGAATCAGCAGCAGCGAGCCGCCGAACACCGCCAGCACCAGCGCCACCGTCAACAGCCGGTGGCGCAGGCACCAGCCCAGCATGCTCCCGTACACCTGGCGCACCCGTTCATACAACCGCACTTCCGGTTCGTGTACGCGACGCCGCAAAAAATACGAGCACAGCACCGGCAGCACCGTCAGGGCGCAGATCAGCGCCCCCAGCAGCGCGAACGACATGGTGTCCGCCATGGGCTGGAACAGCCGCCCCGAAGGCCCCGTCAGCACGTAGATGGGCAGGTACGCCGCGATGATTACCGCGATGGCGTAAACGATGGGCCGCTCCACGTCGCGCGCCGCCGCCCGGATCACCTCCACCAGGCTGTACTCTTCCCCCCGCCGCGCCGCCAGTTCCCGGAACACGTTCTCCACCATCACCACCGACCCGTCCACGATCATGCCGAAGTCGATGGCCCCGATCGACAGCAGGTTCGCCGGAATGTGCCGCCAGTCCAGGCAGATGAACGAGAACAGCAAAGCGAACGGAATGGTCACCGCCACGATCAGCGCGCTGCGCACGTTGAACAGGAACAGCCCCAGGATCACCAGCACCAGCAGCATGCCGCGCAGCAGGTTCTTCTCCACCGTGCGCGTGGTCTCCCCGATCAGTCCCTGCCGGTCGTAATACGGCACGATCTTCACGTCCGGCGGCAGCACGTGTTCGTTCAGGTCGCGGGTCATTTCCTCCACCCGCTTCAGGATCACCTGCGCCTGCTCGCCCACCCGCATCAGGATCACGCCCTCCACGGCATCGTTCTGCCGCATGTAGCCGAACTGCCCCAGCCGCGGGGCGTGCCCGATCTCCACCCGCGCCACGTCCTTCACCATCACCGGAGTGCCGTTCTTCTCCTGCACGATGATGTTGCCGATGTCGGCCATGTCCTGCACCAGCCCCAGTCCGCGGATGTAGTAGAACTGCCCGCCCTGCGAGTAGAAGCCGCCCCCCGCGTTGGCGTTGTTGTTGGCAAGCTGCTGGGAGATCTGCGGCACGGTAACGCCGTACGCAAACAGCTTGGCCGGGTCCAGCAGCACCTGGTATTGCATGGTGGTGCCGCCGAATCCGGAGTCGTCCGCCACCCCTTGTATGGAGCGGTAGTGCCGCTCCAGCACCCAGTCCTCCAGCACCTTCAACTCCTGCGGCGAACGGTCCGGGCTCTGCAGCACGTACCGGTAAATCAGCCCGCTGGGACTGTACAGCGGCGACAGGCTGGGACTCAGTCCGGCCGGCATCTGCGCGTTGGCCATGCGCTCGAAGGCCTGCTCCCGCACGAAATAGGGGTCCGCGCCGTAGTCGAAATTCATGGCGATGAAGGACAGCCCGTAGAGCGAAATCGACCGCAGCGAATCGAGGTGCGGAATCCCGTTCATCTCGATCTCCACCGGGATCGTGACCAGCCGCTCCACCTCCTCGGCCGCGTGCCCCGGCCACTGCGTGATCAGCTCCACGTGCGGCGGCGACAGGTCCGGATACGCGTCGATGGGCAGGTTGCGGAACGACCACACTCCCCAAGCCATCAGGGCCAGCGCCGCCACTACGATCACGAACGGCTGCTTCAGCGAGAAAGATACCAGTTTGGCGATCATCCGGAATGGGCCTTATTGGATGCTGGTGGCGAACTGCACGAAAAGGCTGCCATCCGCCAGCACGTGCTCGCCTGCCTGGAGGCCGCTGGTAATGGCCACCTCGCCGCCGTGCTGCGGTCCGAGGGTTACCGGCCGCTGCGCGAACTTGCCCGGCTGCGCCTCTACGAACACCATCGGCTCGTTCTTATCGTCGCGCAGCACCGACGCCAGCGGAACCGCCGGCCAGCGCGCCTGCGCGGTGCTGTGAATGGCCGCCTCCACGAACATGTCCTTCTTCAGCACCCCGCCCGGATTCCGCGTCACGATGCGCACCGGGGTGGTGCGCGTGGCCGGGTCCACCAGCGCGCCCACGTAGTTCACTACTCCGTGAAACGTGCGCGTGCTGGCCGGGTTGCTCTCGTCCACCGCGTCGCCCGTGCGCACCAGCGGCAGGTCCCGGTCGAAGATGTGCCCCTGCACCCAGACCGTGGAAACGTCGCTCAGCACGAAGCAGACCGTAGCGCCGGCCTGGACCAGCATGCCCGGCGTCACCAGTTTCTGCACCACCACCCCGGCGATGGGCGCGCGCACCGCCAGTTCCGTGCGGATGGCGGCGCCCTGCTGTTCGGCCTGTTCGATGTCCTGCCGGGTGATGCCGAAAATCCGGAGCGCCTGCAGGCTGTTCTGCACGTCCGTGCGCGCGTCGTTGTAGTCCGCCTCGCTGCCCTCCATGTCCTTCACCGCCACCGCGCCATGCTCCAGCATTACGTGCATGCGGTCCAACACGCGCTTGGCCAGCGCCTCCCGGTTGCGCGCCTTGCGGTAGGCCGAAATGGCGTTGACCACGTCGGGGCTCGAGACGTACAGCAGGGGATCGCCCGCCTTGACCTCGGCCCCGTAATCCACCAGCAGCCGCGAGATCGGCCCGTTCACCTGCGTGATCACCTGGGTGGTGTGGTCCGCGTCCCAGTCCACTGTGCCCGTGGTTTGCACCGTGGCCGGCCAGGACTTCTCGGCCACCGTGACCACGCGCAGGTGCGCCAGTTGCGCGGCGGGCGCCTCGAACAACGCGGCCGCCCCGGCCTTGGACTCCGCCGGCGGATTGCCGTTCATGCTGCCGGCGCTGCCGCAGCCGCACTGCGCCAAAACCACCAGCGCCAGCGCGCCCGCCGTCCACAATTCCGTTTCCATGGAATCCGTGCCTCCCTGTTCTTCTTGCAATGGCAATATGCATGACCGGCACGGAACTTCCCGTGCCGCGCCGAAGGACGTGCGAAGGGAGTTTAGGCGGGAGGCCCGCGCGAAGCCAGCGCCGCCGCCTGGGGATCGGGAGCGGCCTGGAACTGCCGGTCCGGCTCCAGCCAGGCCATGGCCAGCACCGGCGCCGCCACAGGAAGGATCCCGGTATGCAGGAAGGGCAGCGGCCCCACGTGGCACAACAGGCAGCAATGCTCCTGCGCGCCGTGCTGCTGGTTGGCCGATGTCAGGGCGGCGCACTGGGTAAGGACCAACAGGCACAGCACGGCCCACAGCAAGCACCGTTCGGCTTGGTGGCCAACGCCGGACACTGTATAGCCCCTCCCCAGGTAGTGTAGCAAGCCCTGAGGGGAGAACGGTACTTGTCCGCACCACTGGATATAGCCTGTCGTGGGGCAGCCACTCCTGCTGCAAGACCCGCTTTCCAGCGGGTCCGACAGGCTCTGTCCTGCCAAACCTGGCCGTAGCCGCTATTTCATGCGCCGCATCTCGCTCTCGACCTGCTTGAACCCGGCCGGCACTTCGAAGCGCGACGCATCCACCGGCGCCTGGGAGAAGTTGCTCATCTCCGTGGTCATCTCCAGCAGCGAGCCGGGCGAGCTTCCCGCGGCGTTCTGGCTGGAATCGTCCGGTTTCTTGCGCCGTCCGAAGCGTCCGCCCAGCGCACTGGCCAGCGCCGCGCCCGGCGAGGTGGGCGGCGGCGCCTCGGTCTGTGTCTGCGCCGGCGGCGGCGTCTGACCCTGTCCGGCGGACTGTGCGGAAGGCTGCGCCTCCATGGTCATCTTGGTCTCCTGGAGCACCGGCATGCCGTCCAGCTTGGCGGCCTCTTTGTAGACTTCGGTCATGCCCTTGGCCACCTCCGGACGGGCCATGAACGGGTTGCCGCCGGGCGTCCAGTTGAGTTTCTCCGCCATGCGCCGCTGGAAGTCCCGGATCTCATCGTAGCCCGCGGCTTTCGGCGCCAGCCACATATCGGCCGCGATGTTCATCCCGCCGGTCTGGCCGGATTGCTGATCGACGCCTTCCATCTGCATGTTCAGCAGCATCTCCTTGGCCTCCGCGCCGCCAATCTGGCGGGTCTTGCCGGTGACGTTGGCGCTGACCTTGAAATGCATCTCGCCCTTCTGATTCTCTTTCATCTTCTTGGACATCTCGTCCAGGAACTGGTTCATCTCGGCGAACGTCATCACCGACCAGGTCTTTTTCTGGAAGTTGATGGTGGTGATGGTTTCCTTGGCCAGGTCGATCACCTGACCAGTCGCCTCGGTGCCGTGCCACATGCGGTCGCCTTTCACCGCCACCGTGGAGCGCATTGGCTCGCGCGCCTGGCGCGAGAACACGCTGGCCACTTTCAACATGCCGGCCATCATGCCGCCGGTAACCTGGGAAGTCTGCTCATAGCTGAAATCGCCGGGCAGCAAGCCCGTGGCGAGGGCCGCCACCGGAACACACCTCAAGAGCGCACGCATCATATATCCATACCCCCAGCGTCTATCCTAACGCCGGACCTGGGACCTCGGCGAGCCGTCAGGGTACTGGTACAATAGCTGCGTTCGGGAGGCATCGTTATGCAAGATACGGTAATCCGTCCGACCATGAAATTCATCAAGCTCGGCTATGCCGCGGTCATCCTGCTGATCGTGGCCGGCGTCGTGGGAGCGCTGCTGCTGCTGCCGGAGAACTCCCCGTACAAGCCGTGGATCATGGGGCTGCCGGTGTTGCTGCTCCTATGGCCGGCCCGCCGCCACCTGCAGCGGCACTTCACCAAGGCCACCATCGCCGGCGACCGCCTGCGCTACGAGGTCGGCATGCTCAGCAAATCCACGCGCAACATCTCCTTGCCCAAAGTGCAGGATGCCCGCGTGGACCAGACCGTCACCCAGCGCATGTTCGGGGTGGGCAATCTGTCGATCGAGACCGCCGGCGAGACCAGCCGCCTGACGCTGCGCAATGTGGACAACCCGCAGCACGTCGCCGACGAGATCCTGGCGGCCTCCCACGCCGTCCCCGGGAGCCAGACGCCGTGACCGGGAAACTGGCGGGCAAAGTCGCCCTGATCACGGGCGCCAGCCGCGGTCTCGGCAAGGCCATGGCCCTGGCGCTGGCCGCCGAAGGCGCCAGTATCGCGCTGGTGGCGCGCGACCGCGCCGCCCTCCACGCCGCCGCCGAAGAGGTCTGGCGCACCGGCGCCGGCGCCCAGGTGTTCCAGGCCGATGTGACCAGCGAGGAACAGGTGGCCCGCCTCGAACGCGAGATCGCCGCCGCCTTCGGCCACGTTCACATCCTCATCAACAATGCCGGCGTCAACGTCCGCAAACCGCTCATCGAGTTCACCCTCGAGGAGTGGCGCAGCGTGGTGGATACCAGCCTCACCAGCACCTTCCTGATGTGCCGCGCCTTCGTGCCCCATATGCTCGGCGCCGGCTACGGGCGCGTCATCAACCTGGCCTCCATCATGGCCCACATCTCCCTGCCGGGCCGCAGCGCCTATTCCGCCGCCAAGAGCGCCCTGCTGGGCCTCACCCGCGCGCTGGCCCTGGAACTGGCCCCCCAGGGCATCACCGTCAACGCCATCAGCCCCGGCCCCTTCGCCACCGAGATGAATACCCCGCTGATCCAAAACCCCGAGCTGAACGCCCAGTTCGTCGCCAAAATCCCCCTGGGCCGCTGGGGCCGGGTCGAGGAAGCGGGCCAACTCGCCGTCTACCTCTGCTCCCCCGACGCCGCCTTCATCACCGGAACCGACCTGCTCATCGACGGAGGCTGGTGCGCGGCCTAGCGGAGACGCGGACATGGCGAACATTAGCAGCCACAGGCAGCTTAACGTCTACACCGATGCCTTCAGGACGGCGAATTCGCCCTGCGCTGCGGGTATTGGAACAAGGACCAATTGGAGGAGTTGGATCAGCCTGGGCGCGTCTCCGCGCCTCGCCGCGGTGGCGGCGCTGTTGCTCCTGGCCGGATGCCGCGGCGGGCATCGCCCGACTATCGCCGTGGTGCCCAAGGCCACGTCCCATCTGTTCTGGGTTTCGGTCCAGCAGGGGGCCATGGCCGCGGGGCGCAAGCTCAACGTGGATGTGCTGTGGAACGGGCCTCCCACGGAAACCGATTACGCCCGACAGGTGGCCATCGTCGATTCCATGATCTCGCGCCAGGTGGACGGCTTGGCCGTCGCCGCGCAGGACCGCACCACCTTGAACGGCGCGCTGGACCGCGCCGCCGCCGCCCACATTCCGGTCACGGTCTTCGATTCCGGCGTGGATTCCACCAACTATCTCACCTTTCTGGCCACCAATAACTTTCAGGCCGGGCAGATGGCCGCGCGCAAGCTGGCGGCGCTGCTGCACGGCAATGGCGCCGTGGCCATGCTGCTGCACGCGCCCGGCAGCAAGTCCACCATGGACCGCGAGGCCGGATTCGAGGACGCCCTCGGCAAGGAGTTTCCCGGCGTGCGCATCGCCGCGCGCCAGTATTCCATGTCGGACCGCGCCCAGGCGATGGCCGCGGCGGAAAACTTTCTCACCGCCCAGCCCGGCCTGGACGCGATCTTCGCCTCCGCCGAGCCCGCTTCGGCCGGCGCCGCGTTGGCGCTGAAATCGCGCGGCGCGGCGGGCAAGGTGAAACTGGTGGCCTTCGACGCCAGTGACGAACTGGTGGACGACCTCAAGGACGGCTCCATCGACGCGCTGGTGGCCCAGGATCCCTTCCGCATGGGCTATGAAGCCGTCAAGACCCTGGTGGACAAGCTGCGCGGCATCGATCCGCCCAAGGTGATCGATCTCAGCGCCACGGTGGTCACCAGGGAAGACCTGGATAAGCCCGCCATCAAGGCGCTGCTCTTCCCGGACCCCGGAAAGTATGCCTTGCCGTAACCCGCCGGGCCGTTACACCAGTTGTTCCATCAGCCCCGTCAGGTAGCTCGCGTCGAAGGGGCCCGAGCGGTACGTGCGCGAATCGAAAAAGCGCCATAAATTGCGCGACTTTTCCGTGGTGTAGAACAACGCCTGTTCTTCGATCACTTGCTTTTCGAGCAATTGCTGGTTGAAGCAGCGCACCGCGCCTTCCAGGATATAGGGCACGCGAAAGTTTTCCGTGGAAGACAACTCCGGTGTGGACTCGAACTCGATTTGCAGGATGCGGCCGCGCGCGTTGATCTGGAACAGGTTCACGCCGCCATCCTGAAAGTGATCCGGGCCGTAGTCCGGAGGATCGAAGGCCAGGGGCGTTTCCACCAGCAGGGCGTTCAGGTCGCGCACGAAGGCCGCGCAGATGGTGTGCAGTTCCAGGGCGGCCTGGCGGCGCCACAGGGCGATCTCGCGCGCCCGCCGGATGACGCCCTCGTCCTTGCGGGCCAGCGCGTCCAGGCTCTTGGCCAGTTTCCGCAGGCGTTCAAGATGGGCGGGAGGCGCGCCGCCGGCTTGCGGCCGGACATTCCAGGAAGCCTTCACAGCTACCAGCATAGGCGGGCGGCGCCCCGCCGATCAAACGCGCTAAAACTGGCGCACGAACAGGCGCACCCGCCCGCGCACGCAGTCGCCCGGGTCGCCCGCCGCGCAGACGGCATCCCACGCGCCGGTCCGGCAGTTCCACAGGCACAGTCCTAGGCCGGAGCGCATCCGGGCGATGGCCCCGGCGCCGCCCAGGTCCACCGCGAAGTAGCCTTCCCCGGGCGGCCCCGGGCTGCGATCCAACAGCACCACGCCGGCGCCGTCGAAGGGCGGCCCGCACGGCTGTTGCGGCGCCAGCCGCGCCGCCACCGGGTCGCGCAGACCGTGCACCTCCGCCGCCGCAAACGGATACTGCGCCGCTCCCGCCATCCGCGGATAGGGATGCCCCGGCCCGATACTGCCGTCCAGGATCTCCACCATGCGGCAGGCCTCCGGTCCCACCTCCGCGGCCGATACCAGGTCCGCCAGGTCCATGCGCAGACGGCGCAGCAGGCGGTCGGCCACATCGATCGAGAGGAAACGCGCGCCTTTCAACACATTATGGATATGCGGCTGCGAAATTCCGGTCAGGCGGGCCAGGCTGCGCTCCGTAATTTCGCCGTTGCGGACCCGCGCGCGGACAGCCTCCAGCAGGCGCGCTTGCAGCAGTTGAAAGTCCAACGTGAGGAACCCCACCCTATTTCTACCAGAAATAGGCCAGCATTAAAATCATTAAATTCCTGAATAGACAGTATAGTACTAAGTAAATTTCCGTAATATTACTAGTAATATAACGCAGTACCAATCAAGCACATACGTACTATACCAAGGTAAAATCTTGCATAATTTGCACCATTTTGTGCAGAATTTGCTTGACGATTTTCGGTCTGGCGATACATTTGAAACAAGTTTGCTGATTCACGGCCCTTTGGATGGAAGGGCGCTGAGAGGACGTTTTCAAAAATGACGTGGGACCGATCGAATACGATTGCACTGGCCAAGACGACCTGCACGCATTGCCATGGGTACGGATTGCGTCCGGGACGGAACCACCGCGACACTCCCTGCAATTGTGTGTTCCGAGCTGTTTTTCGCGCCTGTTACGCGCGTTTTCGCGACTGTGCCAGCAAGGAAAAGCACCTGAGCCGGGTGCAGCTCGAGTTTTGCGGTGGCAAGGACAACCGCAAGGCCTACGGCCGTAAAGTGGAGGAGTACCTGGCGGATTTCTGTTTGATCGGCCGCCGCACCCTCACTCCCTTCGAATACGATCTGTTCCGCTTTCATTTTCTGCTGGGGGCGGACTGGAGGCTTTGCTGCGGGCGTATGCGGACCGACCGCGGAACGTTTTTCCATACGGTCTACCGCATCGAGCAAAAGCTGGGCCGGGCATTCCGGGAACTACAGCCATACGGGTTGTTCCCGCTGGACGAATACTTCGGCGGCACAATATTCCGGGAGGGTTCCGAACTGAAGGGTAGTACGGCTCTCACGCCGATACCCGTGCGCGCCGCCGTGCTGCGTCCTCCTGTCAGGCTTTCGGCCGCGTAGCGGCCCTTCGGGCGGGCGTCACCGGGCCGGTGCGCGTCCGCCCGCTTTTCTCCGTGCTACAATCCACCCTGCGCGCAAAATGGATCCCTTAACTCATTCGGCGACGGGTTTGTTTCTGAGCCGCGCGGGATTGGGGCGCTACGCCGCGCACGCTCCCTGGATCCTGGTGCTGGCCGCCAACGCCCCGGACATCGACATCGTGACCCTGGCCGGCGGGCAACTCAACTACCTCAACTACCATCGCCACCTGACCCACTCCCTGGCCGCCATGCCCCTGATGGCCCTGGCGCCGGTGTTGCTGGTGCGCCTGTTTGCGCGCCGGCCGTTCCGCTGGCTGGGGGCTTACGCCATCGCCTTGGCGGGGGTGGCGTCGCACCTGCTTCTGGACTGGACCAACGTGTACGGCATCCGTCCGCTGCTGCCGTTTTCAGGGCGCTGGTTCCACCTGGATTTCACCTCGGTGGTGGATCTGTGGATCTGGGCGGCGCTGCTGGCGGCGCTGGCGGGACCGGCGCTGGCGCGCCTGGTGAACGCCGAGATCGGGGCGCGTGCGCACGCCGCCGGGCGCGGGTCCGCCGTCTTCGCGCTGCTGTTCCTGCTGCTTTATAATGCCGGGCGCGGCGTGCTGCACGCGCGCGCCGTGGCCACCCTGGACGCCCGCATCTACGCCGGCGAAGCTCCCCGGCGCGTGGCCGCGCTGCCCGGCGCCGTCAATCCCCTGAGCTGGCGCGGGCTGGCCGAGACGCCGGAATTCTACAGCGTCCAGGATGTCGACCTGTGGCGCGAGTTCGATCCGTCGCACGCCGCCATTTATTATAAAAGCGAGCCCGGACCCGCCATAAATGCCGCCAATAACACGCCGGAATTTCGCGATTTCTTCCGCTTCGCGCGCTTTCCCCTGGAGCGCGCGGCGCCCGTGCCGGACCCGGAGGGCGCCACCCGCGTGGAGCTCATGGATCTGCGTTTCGGCACGCCCGCGCAGCCCGCATTCATGGCCTCGGCCATGGTGGACAGCCGCCTGCGAGTGACCCGCGCCTGGTTCGCCTTTGGCGCGGCGCGGCCGCGTTGAAATTTGAAATGGGGGCGCGCTTAGCCGCCGGGCGAGTCGTGCGCGCCGGTGCCGGCTTCGTCCTCGACCTTGGTGCCGCGGTAATCGATGCGCTGCGGCAGGGCCGCCCGCATGTTCACCTGGTCCTCGGTGGCGCGCCACCGCGAGGGTTCCGCTTCGGTCCGCGCCCGCGCCGGGACGGACGGCGCCTTGGCGGCGTCTTCGAGAATGCTCCGCAGCATGCCGTCGAGCGGCGCGGCGTCCGCCTCCAGGCCGGCCGCCCCGATCATGCGGCAGTAGTCCGAGGGAAGCGCCGCTTGCAGCACCGCGCCCTCCGGCTCTTCCCAGGCGGCCACCCGGCACGGCAGATAGCCGGCGAACCGGATATCTGCCGCCAGCAGCGCCGCATAGCACTTGGAATGATACAGGGTGAAAACCAGGGCCTCGCGCGCCGCCCCCGCGGCGCCCGCCTGGGGCGGTTGGCCCAAATGACTGACCACCGTCACACTGGCGTGGCGCCGGTGCGCGGCAGCCCGGATCGCCGACTCGATCTGGTCCAGCGCGGCGCTAGCTCGGATCTGCAACATGGGCGTCCTCCGCGTCCATGATACTACGCGGCACGCCGGCCGGTTTCCACTAGCGCCGCGATGCGTCTAAACTGAAGGTAATGACTCGGAGAGAATGGATTGCACTCGTCAGCGCGGCGCCCCTGCTGAAAGGCGCGCCGGAACCACGCAGCGCGCCCGTGGCCATCGCCCGGTGCGCTTCCTACGACCTGGACGTGGCCGCGCCCATGGCGGCCATGTTCGATCAACTCGGCGGCCTCGATCGCCTGGTGCGCGGCAAGACCGTAACCATCAAGTTGAACATGACCGGCAGTCCCGCGCACCGCGTGGACGGGCGGCCGCCGGGCGTCACCCACTATGTCCATCCCAAAGTGGTGGGCGCGGCCGCGCACCTGATGGGCCGCGCCGGCGCGCGGCGCATCCGCTTCGTCGAGAGCGCCTGGGCCACCGCCGGCCCGCTGGAAGAGTACCTGCTCGATTCCGGATGGAACGTGCGCCAGTTGCTGGCCGCCGCCCCCGGCGTCGAATTCGAAAACACCAACGCCCTGGGCAAGGGCCGCGCCTACGCGCGCTTCAAAGTGCCTGGCGCCGCCTACCTGTTCCCCGCCTACGACTTGAATCATGCTTACGAAGATACCGACGTCTTCGTCAGTATGGCCAAGCTGAAGAATCACGAAACCTGCGGCGTCACGTTGTCCATGAAGAACTGCTTCGGCATGCTGCCCGCCTCCATCTATGGCGACGACGCGGGCGTGGAGGCGCCCAACGAGAGTCCCACGGCGGGCCGCGCCAGGATCATGCACGAAGGCCGCCGCCAGCCGTCCCAATCGGCGCCGGCGGAGTTGAATCCCGCCTCCAGCCGCGAGCCGGGTTACCGCGTGCCGCGCATTGTGGCGGACCTGATGGTGGCGCGGCCGGTGGACCTGGCCATCATCGACGGCATCGAGTCCATCGCGGGCGGGGAAGGCCCCTGGATCCGGGGCGTCCGGCGCGTCCAGCCGGGCGTGCTGCTGGCCGGATGGAACCCGGTATCGACGGATGCGGCGGCCGTGGCGGTGATGGGATACGATCCGCGCGCGCCGCGCGGCCAGGCCCCCTTCAAGACCTGCGACAATACCCTGCTGCTGGCCGAACAACACGGCGCGGGCGGCGCCGTGCTCGGCCGTATCGACGTGCGCGGCGTGCCCATCGCGGAAGCCATGTATCGCTATGCGTCTTAATCCGGTTCTCGCGCTTCTCGCGCTCCTCGCGGGCGCCACGCTTGGCGCACAGAGCCGCCCCACCATGTTCCCCGCCGTGCGCGCGTTCCACGAAATGGTGGGATCCACCAATAACTTCGAGGTGGACGCGGGCATGCGCACCCTGGAAGCCGGAGGCAACGCCGTGGATGCCGGGGTGGCCACCGTGCTGGCGGCGGGCGTCACCGAACTGGACCACTTCGCCCTCGGCGGCGAGATTCCCATCCTCATCAAAATGGCGGGCCAGCCGGTGGTGGCTATCAGCGGGATCGGCACCGCGCCCGCCGCGGCCACCGTCGCGTATTACAAGTCCCGCCGGCGCGAGTTGTGGGAACAGCCCGGCCACATGCCCGCCATGCCCGGGGAGGGCATCCTGGCCGCGCCCGTTCCCGGCGTGATGGACGGTCTGGTCCTGGCGCTGGAACGCTACGGCACGCTCTCTTTCGCGCAGGTGGCCGCGCCCGCCATCGAGTATGCCGACGGCTTCCCCGTCACCGAGGTCATGGCCGACTGGATTCGCGGTTCGCTGCCCCTGCTGCAACTGTGGCCCACGTCGCGCGAGTTCTTCCTCCCCGGCGGCATGCCGCCGCGGCGCGGCGAAGTGTTCCGCGAGCCCGCCCTGGCCCGCACCCTGCGCGCCCTGGCCAACGCCGAAAGCAAGGCCCGCGGCAGCCGCATCGAGCGGCTGCGCGCGGTGCGCGACTACTTCTATAAAGGTCCCATCGCGCGGGAGTTCGACGCTTTCTCGAAACGCGAAGGCGGTCTGATCACTTACTCGGACATGGCTGACTTCCACGCCGAAACCGACACGCCGCGCATGGGCACTTACAAAGGAAACGAAGTCTACAAACCCGGCTTCTGGTCGCAAGGCCCGGTGATGATCGAAGTTCTGAACCTGCTGGAAGGCTTCGACCTGCGGGCCATGGGACAGAACAGCCCGCGCTACATTCACACCGTGGTGGAGGCCATCAAGCTGGCCTTCGCGGACCGCGACCGTTACTACGGCGACCCCAAGTTCTCGAAGATTCCGGAGCAGACGCTGCTTTCCAAGGAGTACGCCGCCGAGCGGCGCAAGCTGATCGATCCCGACCACGCCTCGCTCGAGGAACGGCCCGGGTCCTTCGGCGGCCCGCTGCCGCTGCCGGCCTCGGCCGAATCGACCGTGGCGGCGCGCGACACCACCTGCGTCAACGTGGTGGACAACCAGCGCAACATGTTTTCGGCCACGCCCAGCGGCGGCTGGCTGCCTTCGGTGATCGCGGGCGACACCGGGCTGGCCATGAGCGAGCGCATGCAGACGTTCGTGCTGACGCCCGGCCATCCCAACGAACTGGCGCCCGGTAAGCGGCCGCGGGTCACCCTCAGCCCCATGCTAGTGCTGCGCGACGGCAACCCCTTCCTGGCCATGTCCACTCCGGGCGGAGACCTGCAGGACCAGACCTTGCTGCAGGTCTTCCTCAACATGGTGGAGTTCAACATGTCGCCGCAGGAAGCCATCGAGGCGCCGCGCTTCGACAGCGCGCACCTGTACACCTCTTTCGATTTCCATGCCTTCTTCCCGGGCAAGCTCAATGTGGAACGGCGCATCCCGCAGGCCACCATCGACAAGCTGGTGGCCATGGGGCATCGGGTCACGGTGGTGGGCGATTGGGCCAATCTTTCCGCGCCCACGGCCATCCGCGTTTCGATGTCCGACGGTGTGCTGCACGGGGGCGCCGACCCCCGCCGCAGCCGCTTCATTTACGGACGATGACGCCCGCCGGCGCGCCCATTTACAAGCAATACCGCCTGCGGTCCTGGGACGAGTTTTTGAAGCTCATCACCGGCCCGCCTTACTCGAACTGGGCCTTTCGCGGGCACCGCAAGGAGCAGAGGACGCTGGCCAGCGCGCTGTCGCGCTATTTCCGCACCTTCGGCATCCATCCCCGCGCCTGGCCGCAGCAGGAGGGCCGCATCCTGCGCGTGTTCAAACGCAAGGCGCACCAGTTCCTGGAGCAGCCCCCCGAGGCCGAGGACGATTTTCAGTGGCTGGCGTTGATGCAGCACCACGGCGCGCCCACGCGCCTGCTGGATTTCACATGGTCGCCATACGTAGCGGCTTTTTTCGCCCTGGAGCGGGCCACCGGCGATGCCGCCGTGTGGGCCCTGAACCCCGCGCACATCAGCAAGGGCGGCATCCGGCGGACCGCGGGATCGGCCAAGCCCTCCATCACCACGCGCGGCATGGACCCGCGGCTGAAAGGAAATTTCGCGCGCTATTTCCTGAAGGGCGATCGCGAGTTCATCTGGCTGGGCGAGCCCGACACCATGAACCGCCGCCTGATCGCGCAGTCCGGCACGTTCGTGCTGCCCGGCGTGCTCGACAAGCCCATGGAGGAGATTGTGCGCCAGTATCGCGATCCCAAGAACATGCTGGCCAAATTCATCCTGCCGGCCGCCCAGGTGCGCGAAACCGGCTTGCGCGAGTTGTACCGCATGAACATCACTTACGCCACGCTGTTTCCGGATCTGGACGGCCTGGCGCGCTCCCTGGCGTACGAACTGGAATTCCATTGGTCCTACAATCCGCGCACCATGGAATCGTACCTGGAGTGAGCTGAGCATGGCGCGGCTGTTACTGTTCGCGGCCACCACCGGCTACCAGATACGCACGTTCGCGGAGGCGGCGCGGCGGCTGGAGGTGGAACTGACCATCGCCTCGGACCGCTGCCACATGTTGGAGGACCCCTGGGGCGACGGCGCCATCGCGGTGCGCTTCGCGGACGTGCCCGGATCGCTGGAGGCGCTGCGCGGGCGGCAATTCGACGGCGTGACCGCGGTGGGCGACGCTCCCGCCGTGCTGGCGGCCGAAGCCGCGCGCCTGCTGGATCTGCCGTTCCATCCGCCGGCCGCCGCGCGCGCCTGCCACGACAAGCACCTGGCGCGCCGTCTGATGCAGGCGGCCGGACTGAACGTGCCGGAGTTTTTCCGCGCGCCGCTCGACGAACCGCCGGAGGCCGCCGCGCGCCGCGCGCCGTATCCCTGCGTGCTGAAACCGCTCAGCCTGTCCGCCAGCCGCGGCGTGATCCGCGCCAACAACGCGCACCAATTCACCGCCGCTTTTGCGCGCATCAAGGCACTGCTGGCGCGGAGCGGGAAAGCGGACCGCTACCTGCAGGTGGAAGCCTACATTCCGGGGCGCGAGTTCGCGGCGGAAGGCATGCTCACGCGCGGCGCGCTGCGCATTCTGGCGATCTTCGACAAGCCCGATCCCCTGGAAGGCCCGTTCTTCGAGGAGACCATCTATGTCACCCCGTCGCGCGAGAGCGCCGCGGCGCAGGCCGAAATGCGCCAGGCGGTGGAGCGGGCGGCGCTCGCGTTGGGCTTGTATCACGGGCCGCTCCACGCCGAAATGCGCTACAACCGCGAGGGCGCCTGGCTGCTGGAAGCGGCGGCCCGGCCTATTGGCGGGCTGTGCGCGAAGGCTTTGCGCTTCGGCGCGGGCATGCCGCTCGAGGAACTCCTGATCCGGCACGCCCTGGGCGAAGACATCGCCGCGCTCGAGCCCGCGGACCCCGCCTCGGGCGTGATGATGATTCCCATTCCGCGCGCCGGCGTCTATGAAAGCGTCACGGGCCTGGAGGCCGCGCGCGCGGTGGAAGGCATCGCCGATGTGATCGTCACCGCCAAGGAGGGCGAGCGGCTGGCGCCCCTGCCGGAGGGCGCGGCCTACCTGGGGTTCATCTTCGCGCGCGCGGCCGGTCCCGCGGCGGCGGAACGCGCCCTGCGCCAGGCCCACGCCATGCTCGAGTTTCGCATCGGCGCGGCCCTCCCTGTGCTGCCCATCGCGGCCGGCAACTAAAGTACGCCACCCCGCCGCTGGTGGTGTATCATGGATCGAATCCGGAGGGGCATTCCAACTATGAGAAACGTTGCCGCGCTGCTGGCGGTTGCCATGGGTATTCCCGCCCTGGCCCCGTGCCAGGGCATCACCAGCGCTTATATCAACTTCGAGGGATCGCAGACTAACCCGGTGCGCCTGTCTCCCGACGGCACGCGCCTGTTCGCGGTCAACACTCCGGCCGCGCGCGTCTCGGTCTTCGACGTGACCAGCGCCGCGCATCCCGCGTTGATCGCCGAGATTCCGGTGGGCATCGAGCCGGTCTCGGTGAATCCGCGCTCCAACGACGAATGCTGGGTGGTGAACCAGGAATCGGACAGCGTGAGCATCGTGTCGGTTTCCAGGGGCATCGTCACCGACACCATTTACGCCAAGGATGAGCCCATGGACGTGGTGTTCGCCTCGGGTATGGCTTTTGTGTCGCTGTCCCGCAACAACCAGATCAACGCCTACGACGTGAACACGCACCAGCTCATGGCCTCGGTGCCGGTGTTCGGCGGGAATCCGCGCGCGCTGGCGGTGAGTCCGGATGGCAGCAAGGTGTACGCGGCCTTCGCCCTTTCCGGCAATCACACCACCATCATTCCGGTGCCGAACGCGCCGGCGCCGCCGCCGCCGGTCAACCCCAAGCTGCCGCCTGCGCCGCCGCAGGGCATCATTGTGGATGCCGGCGATCCGTCCTGGTCGTCGTTCATTCAGTTCACCATGCCGGACAACGACGTGGTGGAGATCAACGCCGCGGCGCCGGCGGTGACCCGCTACTTCTCCGGCGTGGGCACCATCAACTTAGGCCTGGCGGTAAATCCAGTTACCGGGGACTTGTATGTGGCCAATACGGACGCGCTGAACCTGGTCCGCTTCGAGACCAACCTGCGCGGACATTTTATCGACAGCCGCATCACGCGTATTTCGATCGCTTCCGGCACGGTCACTCCGTTTGACCTGAACCCGGGCATCGACTACTCGATCCTGCCCAATCCGGCGGCCAAGTCCATCGCCCTGTCGCAGCCGGCGGGAACGGTCTTCGATCCCAGCGGCGCGTTCCTGTGGACCTCGGCGTTCGGCACCGACCGGGTGGCCAAGGTGGACACCAATGGCCATGTGATGGCGCGCATCGAGATCGGCAACACTCCTGGCGCACAGGTCGATTCCCGGCACAAACGCGGCCCGCGCGGCCTGGCGCTGGACGCCTCCGGCCGCACGCTGTATGTGCTCAACCGGATTTCCGACACGCTCTCCGTGGTGGACACCGCGGCGGGCGCCGTGCTGCGGGAGTTACCGGTAGGTTACGATCCTACGCCGGAATCCATCAAGGAAGGCCGCGGCTTTCTCTACGACGCGAAACTTTCCGGCAACGGCACGGGCGCCTGCGGCTCCTGTCACATCGACGGCGACATGGATCACCTGGCCTGGGATCTGGGCGATCCCACCGGCTCCATGGCCGAGACCAAGGATCCGGTCACCGTGGTGTTTCATCCCATGAAAGGCCCCATGACCACGCTGGCGCTGAAGGGGCTGAATAACCTGCAGCCTTACCACTGGCGCGGCGACAAGGCCGATTTCGCGGCCTTCAACCCGGCCTTCAATACTCTGCTGGGCGGCAGCGAGCTTTCCAATGCCGACATGACTTCCTACCAGGATTTTGTTTTCACCATCCTGTTCCAGCCCAACCCCAACGAGAACCTGGACCGCACCATGCCGGCCACCATCGCCGGCGGCAGCCCCAGCACCGGCCTGCAGATCTATAAACACCAGGCCTTCGCTTTTGGAATCGTCACCTGCGGCCTGTGCCACTTCTATCCCGGCACGGGCACCGATAAGCTGATCATTCCGGCGGCGCTGCTGCAGCAGCCGCAACCCTTCAAGACGCCGCAAATGCGCAACATCTATCAGAAGCTGCTGTTCAACAACGCTCCCGGCGCGGCCAGCATCGACGGCTACGGCCTGCTGCACGACGGTTCCAAGGCCGGCGCTTTCGAGTTCCTTTCCGACCCGGTGTTCGGATCGTTCTCCACGGACACTTACATTCAGACGCAGTTGAACGCTTTCATGCAGTGCTTCGATACGGGCATGGCGCCGGCGGTGGGTTACACGCGCACGGTCACGGCGAAAAACGTGAGTAACACCTATATCATGGATGACTGGGCCACGCTCGAATCGCAGGCCGCGGCGCTGAACATCGACCTGATCGTGAAGGGCACCATCAACGGGCAGGTGCACGGCCTGTTGTATCAGCCGGCCAGCAACAATTACGTGACGGATACGGCCGGCCTGGGGCCGTTCACGCGCGCGCAACTCATCACCTTCATCACGGGCGGAGATACGCTGAGTCCCATGGGCGTGCCGTACGGCGCGGGCCTGCAAATGGGCATCGCCGCGCCGTAACGCGGTGGGCCTGGCCACGCCCCAGGGGTGGTGTATACTGTTTCGGAGCACCCGGGGGAAATTCCCTAGGAAGGTGCATTTCATGGAACGGAGACTAAGCATGTTATCGAAGACGATCGCAGTTTTTGGAGCGCTCGCCCTGGCGCCCGCCTTCGCGCAGGTGTCCAGCGTGCGCTTTTCGCCAACGGAGGAAATAGCGCCGCGCCAGCACGGACCGATCCGCGATTTCCAGGACCATTTTGACGGCACCTCGACCAGTTCCAACTGGAGCGGTTACGCGGTGACCGGCTCGTCGTTCACCTCGGCCAAGGCTTCCTGGGTAGTGCCGAAGGCCACGTGCACCAGTTCGGGGGACCAGTACGCGTCGTTCTGGGTGGGCCTCGACGGCTACAGTTCCACCACCGTGGAGCAAACCGGAAGCGATTCCGACTGCGTGGGAACCAAGCCCAGCTACTACGCCTGGTATGAGTTTTATCCGCATCCTTCCTTCCGCATCACCAGCCTCACCATCAAGCCCGGCGATTCCATGTCGGCGTCGGTGACCTACAGCGGCGGGAGTTTCACGCTGACCATCAAGGACGTGACTACGGGCAAATCCTTCACCAAGAGCGGCACGGTGTCGGGCGCCAAGCGCTCCTCGGCGGAGTGGATTATCGAGGCGCCCTGCTGCACCGCCGGCGGGGGAGTCCTGCCGCTGGCCGATTTTGGCACGGTCACTCTGGGCCAGGACAGCACCGGCGTGAGCGGCACCAACGACGCCACGGAGACCTCCCACAGCGGTCCTATCGGCACGTTCCCGTCCTCCGCCATCCAAGAGATCACCATGGAGAAGAAGAGCGTGAAAGAATCCGTGCCCTCCGCGCTCTCGAGCGACGGAACCAGCTTCTCAGCTACCTGGTTCGCGCATTAGCGCGCGAGCTTGACGGCCGTCTCCAGCCGTTCGTCGGCGGAGGAACCGCCCACGAAGACGCGGGTAGGTTCGGCCCCGGGCTGGAACGGCATGACCACCGTGCGCGTCTCGTTCGGCTTGAGCGAGACGCGCTGGAAGCCGCGCAATTGTTTGTGGTCCGGACGGCGCTCGTAAAGCTGCACCACCTCGTCGCCGGCGCGCGTGCCGGTGTTGGTGACGTTCACGCTGACTTTGCCGGATTGGAAACGCAGCCTGGAGTACTTGAAGGCCGTGTAACTCAAGCCATAGCCGAAAGGATAGAGCGGCTCGCCCTTGAAGTACATATAAGTGCGGCCGTGGCGGATGTCGTAGTCCATCATTGGCGGTAACTGGTCGAGGGACTTCGGCCAGGTCTGATTCAGCCGGCCCGCCGGGTTAAAATCGCCGAACAGCACATCGGCGATGGCCGTGCCCTGTTCCTGGGCGGCATGCGCGATGTGCAGGATGGCGGGCACGTTCTGCTGCGCCCAGTTGATGGCGTAGGGAAAGCTGGATACCAGCACCACGGCGGTCTTGGGGTTGGCCGCGTAGACCTGTTTGATAAGATCCTCCTGGGACAGAGTGAGGGATTCCCGGTCGCGGCCCTCGCGCCCTTCACCGGGATCGGCGCAGGGCTTGCTGGACACGTCCATATTGAAGATGGCCATCATGTTGGTGGCGCCGCAGGTGGGATGGTTGCCGGCCACCACCACGGCCACATCGGAAGACCGCGCCGCCTGGACCGCCGCGCCGTTGTCGTTGTTGGCGGCGTAGTTCACGGTCACGCCCGCGCCCACCTTCCGGCGGATGCCTTCGAGCGGCGTGACGGCATAGGGCGGCTTGCCGCCGTAGAGGTCGATCAGCACCTCGTTGGCGTGCGGCCCGATCACAGCGATTGACCGGATGGCTTTCCGATCCAGAGGCAGAAAGCCGTTGGCGTTCTTCAGCAGCACTACCGATTCGCGCGCTACCTCCAACGCCACGGCCTTGTGCTTCTCCGTGGTCCACGGCTCCGGCTCGCCCGCGCCGCCGATGCCGGCGTAAGGCGCCATGGCCGGCGGATCCAGCAGGCCCAGCCGGATCACGGTGCGGAACTTACCCTTGAGCGCCGCGTCGATGTCCGCTTCGGCGAGCAGGTGATCGGCCAGGTCCTGCTTGACCACCTTGGGGATGTTGATCAGGAACGCGAGGATCTGGCCGATGCCGGCCTTGATGGCCGCGGCCGTCGCCTGCTCCTGGTTGGGGTAATAGTGGCGCGGATTCACCATCAACTCCACGGCCAGAGCATCGGAAGAGATGATGCCGTCGGCGCCCCACTTATCGACGGCCAGCGTCTTCAGGATCGGATTCACGGTCATGGGCACGTGATTCCACGCGTTGTAAGATGCCATGAACGACTTACCGCCGCCCTCCACAAAGCCCATGCGGAACGGCACGGAGTAGTAATCCAGGAGTAACTGCTCGTCGAAATCCGAAGAGGAGCTGCCGCGCGTGGTCTCGTTGCTGTTGGCCAGGAAGTGTTTCATCAGCGAGGCGGCCTGCCAGTATTTCGGATTGCCGCCCTGCATCCCCTGGATGAAGGCCACGGCCATGGTTCCGGTGTAGTAGGCGTCTTCGCCATAGCTCTCGTTGTTTCTGCCCCAGCGCGGATCGCGCGCCAGGTCGGCATTGGGGCCCCACACCACCAGCACGTTGCCTTTGTATTTGGCGTTCTGGTAGATATAGCGGGCCTCGTATCCCTGGACCGCGCCCACGCGGCGGATCAGGGCGGGGTCCCAGGTGGAAGCCATCCCGATGACTTCGGGGAACTGGGTGGTGGTGACCAGCTTCTGGTTGAAGTCGCCCTTGCGGACCAGGCCGTGCAGGCCTTCCGTCCCGCCGGCGTCGGGAATGTGCAGGCGCGGCACGGCGCTGCTGGTAGCCAGGCAGGCGAGCTTTTCGTCGAGGGTCATGAGCGACAGGATGTTATCGACGCGCTGCTCGAGCGGCAAATTGGGGTCCTGAAACGGGTAGGGCTGGGCGAGGAGCGCCGGTATGCCCGGTAGCAGAATGGCGGCCGCGGCCGCTGCGAAACGGGAGGTGTGCATGGCAGTCAGGCGCATAATATCACTTTGCGCCGGCGTCCATGCGATACTACGGATGACGCCGTGCGCTTGCCGTTCTTGCTGGGTTTCTGCGGTCTGGTGGGGCTGTCCGCGCTCGACGCGCAGGATGGCGGCACGGTCCTGCTGGTGGTGAACCGCGCCAGCAATCTTTCGCGCCGCATCGCGGACTACTACATTCCCAGGCGCGGCATCCCCTTGAGCAACGTGTGCAGGCTGAACATCCGGCCCGAGGCGGAAGAAATTTCCTGGGACGATTACGTGGCGCGGGTGGAGCGCCCCATCGCCCGCTGCCTGGCGGCGGCACGGCTTCAGGAGCGGGTTCTCTACATCGTCACCACCATGGGCGTGCCGTTGAAAGTAACCGGGAGCGGCGAGGGCCCCGCCACCGAGGCCTGTTCCGTGGATTCGGAACTCACCCTGCTCTACGCCAAGATGCGGGGCAAGCATTTTCCGCGCGCGGGCCCCATCCCCAATCCGTTATACCGCCGGCAGGACCAGCCGTTCACCCACGCGAGCTTTCCCATGTACCTGGTGACGCGCCTGGCGGGCTACGATTTCGACGACGTGCGCGGCATTGTGGACCGCTCGCTGGCCGCCCGCAACCGGGGTAAGTTCGTGTTCGACCTCAAGTCCGGCGACGATGCGCCGGGCAACAACTGGCTGCGCGCGGCGGCCCTGGCGCTGCCGCCGGAGCGCGTGGTGATGGACGCATCCGCCAAGGTGCTGACCGGCGAGAAAGACGTGATCGGCTATGCCGCTTGGGGATCCAACGACCCCAATCGCCACGAGCGCGACCTGGGCTTCGCGTGGCTGCCCGGCGCGCTGGTGAGCGAATACGTTTCCACCGACGGCCGCACTTTCGCGAGCCCGCCGGCGGGCTGGAACATCGGCGCCTGGAGCGATCCGGCGCGCTGGTTCGACGGCTCGCCGCAAACGCTGACCGCGGATTACATCCACCAGGGCGCCACCGGATGCGCGGGACACGTTTACGAGCCGTTACTCGAATTTACGCCCCACCCCGACCAGCTTTTCCCGGCTTACTTTCACGGCCGCAACCTGGCGGAGAGTTACTATGTGGCGATACCCGGCCTGAGCTGGCAGAATATCGTGGTAGGCGATCCGCTGTGCAGGCTGCGGTAGTGACGCCAGCGGGTGGCGTGGCGGCAAATTTATGACTTCACTCCAACAACTATTCGATCTGAGCGGCCAGGCGGCGCTGGTTACGGGAGGCTCGCGCGGTCTGGGCCAGGAGATCGCCGAAGGGCTGGCGGAGGCGGGCGCTTCGCTGATGCTGCTGGCGCGGCGCGGGCAATGGCTCACGCCGGCCGTGGAGGCCATGAGGCAGCGCGGATTCCGCTGCGAAGGCACGCTGTGCGACGTCTCCGATCCGGCCGCGGTGGATGCCGCCGTCAAACAGACCATGGCCGCTTATGGCCGGATCGATATCCTGGTCAACAACGCGGGGGTCACCTGGGGCGCGCCCGCCGAATCCATGCCCTTCGAGAAGTGGCGGCAGGTGCTGGAGGTGAACCTCACCGGCGCGTTCCTGTTTGCGCAGGCCTGCGGGCGCGAGATGATCCGGCAGCGCTCCGGGCGCATCATCAACGTGGCTTCCATCGCGGGCCTGAAGAGTTCCATGCCGCAGGGGATTCACTACGCGGGATACGCGGCGTCCAAGGCCGGACTGCTGGGGCTGACGCGGGAACTGGCGGCGCAATGGGCACCGCACAACATCCGGGTGAACGCCATCGCGCCGGGCTTCTTTCCCTCGCGCATGACGGAGAAAGTGCTGGAGGCCGCGCAGCCGTACATCGAATCGGGGATTCCCATGGCGCGAGTGGGGCGGGCGGGCGAGCTGAAGGGCGTGGCCGTGTTCCTGGCCGCGCCCGCGTCGGGCTACATCACAGGGCAGATCATCGTGGTGGACGGCGGCGCGACCATTGTGTGACGCGGCGGCGCGGGTGAAACAAATTACAATAGCGTTGTGAAAACATGGGCCATGGTCTTGCCGCTGGCCGCCGCGCTGGCGCAAACGCCGGCGGCGCAGCGCACGGTGGAGCTCCTGTGGCCGGGCGGCGCGCCGGGCGCGGTGGGCGCGGAGGACGCCGACAAGCCCAGCCTGACGCTGTACCCCGCGCCGGGACCGGCCGCCACGCGCACGGGCGTGATCGTGTGTCCGGGCGGCGGCTACGGCTTCCTGGCCAAGGACCACGAAGGCGATCAGATCGCCCGCTGGCTGAACTCGCTGGGGATCTCCGCGTTCGTGCTGCAATACCGCATCGCGCCGCGGTATCGCTATCCCGCGCCGGTGCTGGACGCGCAGCGGGCCATTCGCTGGGTGCGCGCCCACGCCGCCGCCTACAAGCTGGCGCCGGACCGCATCGGCATCTGGGGCTTTTCCGCGGGCGGTCACCTGGCCTCCACCACGGGCACGCACTTCGATTCCGGGGATGCGGGGGCCCAGGATCCCATCGAGCGCGAGAGCAGCCGCCCGGATTTCATGATCCTGGCCTATCCGGTGATTTCGTTCACCACGCCCTACACGCATCGCGGCTCGCTGCGCAACCTGCTGGGCGATAACCCCGATCCCAAGCTGGTGGCCAGCCTCTCCAACGAGACCCAGGTGACCGCGCGCACGCCGCCCACCTTTCTGTTCCACACCGACGCGGACGACGGCGTGCCGGCCGAAAACAGCGTGCTGTTCTACATGGCTTTGCGCCGGGCGGGGGTGCCCGCCGAGATGCACATCTACCAGCGCGGCCCGCACGGCGTGGGCCTCGCCGCCACCGATGCGGTGCTGGGCACATGGCCCGCGCGTCTGAAGGATTGGCTTGACCTTCGCGGCCTACTGCAATAGCGCGCCGGCGGTCCTGGTGGCGCTGCCCGCGCTGACGCCCGCCAGCGTGGTGGACATCCTGGTGGTGGCGTTCCTGATCTACCAGGCCCTCATGATCGTGCGGGGCACGCGCGCCGGCCACATCCTGGTGGGCATCCTGATCATGGTGGGGATCTACGCGGGCGCGCTGTACCTGGGCCTGGAAGCGGTGCGCTCGGTGCTGTCGTACATCGTGCCGTACCTGGCGCTGGCCGTGATCATCATGTTTCAGTCGGAGATCCGCCGCACGCTGGCGCGCCTGGGACGCAAGCGCTGGCTCGGCAAGGGCTACCAGCGGCCCGAGTTCACCGAGGACATTCTGATCGCGGTGCGGCGCTTTGCCGCGGAGAAGACCGGCGCGCTGATCGTGGTGGAGCGCGACATCGGGCTGCGCACCTTCATCGAAAGCGGCGTGCGCCTGGACGCCAGTCTTTCGCCGGACCTGCTGCTGGCCATCTTCCATCCCGGCGCGGCGCTGCACGACGGTGCGGTCATCGTACAGAAGGACAAGATCGCGGCGGCCAACTGCTTCCTGCCGCTGACCATCAATCCGGCGCTGGCCTCCAACTTCGGCACGCGCCACCGCGCGGCCATCGGCATCACCGAGGAGAGCGATTGCCTTTCGGTGGTGGTCTCGGAGGAGACCGGCCGCATTTCGGTGGCGGCGCTCGGGGAATTGAGTCCCGGCCTGAGCCTGAGCGAGGTGGATGAGCGCATCTGCGCGCATTTCGGCGTGCGCCGCACGGCCTCGCACGTGATCGACGAACACGCCGCCGACATTCCCATGGAAGCCGGTCCCGCCGAACGGAGCGAGCCGCTGTGACGCGCCTGGTGACGCAAAACGCCGGCTGGAAGCTGCTGTCGCTGGCGGCCGCGGCGCTGCTGTGGCTGTCGGTGGCCAACGAACCGGAGCTGTCGGCCTTCATTTCCGTGCGCGTGGAGTACAAGAACCTGGCGCCGGACCTGGAGATCGACACGGACGTGGTGGAGACGGTGCTGCTGGAAGTGCGCGGCCCCTCCGGGGAGCTGAGCAGCCTGCCGGAGGACCGGCGGCGCTACGCGGTGGTGCTGGACCTGAAGGACGCGGCCAACGGTCCCAACACCTTCACCATCGACGGCAGGGACGTGGTGCTGCCGCGGGGCATTCAGTTCGTGCGCGCGATACCGGCGCGCATCCGCATGACCTTCGAGCCCGGCGCCACGCGCAGCGTGCCCGTGGAGATCCGCTTCGCCGACAGCCTGCCGCCGGACCTGCGGGTGGTGGAAGCCACCGCCGAGCCTTCCGCGCTGGCCATCGCCGGACCGGCCAGCCACGTGGCGCGGGTGGCCGCGGTGCAGATCGATCCGCTGCGCCTGAGGCCCGAAGTGGGGGTCGCGCAATATCGCGTGGAGGCCTATGTCCAGGATGGCAGGGTGCGCTTTGAAGACGCGCCGCACGTTAAAGTCAGAGTGACAGTCGGAAAAAAGTAAATGGGCAAAGAACTCTTCGGGACGGACGGCATACGGGGCGTGGCGGGCGAGTATCCGCTGGATCCGGCCACGGTGCACGCGTTCGGCATGGCGTTGGGGGCGGGGCTGCGGCGCAGGTCGCCGGACGCCGGCGTGCTGATCGGCATGGACACGCGCGAATCGGGACCCTGGATGGCGGCGCAAGTGGCCGCCGGGCTGGCGCGGCACGGCGTGCGGGCGGTCTCGGCGGGCGTGATCACCACGCCGGGGGTGGCCTGGCTGACGCGCAGGGACGACGCCTTCGCCGCGGGGGTGATGATTTCGGCGTCGCACAATCCGTACCGGGATAACGGTCTCAAGGTGTTCGGGCATTCCGGCTACAAGATGCCGGACGCCGAAGAGCACGAGATGGAGCAGGAGATTTTCCGGCACGCCGGAGAAGCGGCGGGCGATGCGCCGGCCCCCGCGCCGGACGCGGCCCTGGCGGAGCGCTACCTGGAATACCTGGCCTCCACGGCGCCCGTGCCGCTGGCGGGCATGCGCGTGATGCTGGATTGCGGCAACGGCGCGGCGTACCAGCTTGGGCCGGCGCTGCTGCGGCGCCTGGGCGCGCGCGTGGAAGCCATCTGCTGCGAACCCAACGGGCGCAACATCAACCTGGGCTGCGGGGCGCTGCACGTGGAAGGGCTGCGCGCGGCGGTGGTCGAATCCGGCGCGGACGCGGGCGTGGCTTTCGATGGCGATGCCGACCGGGCCATCTTCGTGGCGCGCAGCGGGGCCATCATCGACGGCGACGCGGTGCTGCTGATCGCGGCGCGCGCGCTGCAGGCGGCCGGCGCGCTGAACGGCGGCCCGGTGGTGGCCACGGTGATGTCGAACCTGGGCCTGGAGCGGGCTCTCCAGCACGAAGGCATCTCCATGTTGCGCACGCCCGTCGGCGACAAGTACGTGCTGGAGGAGATGCTGCGCGCCGGCTCGGTGCTGGGCGGCGAGCAGTCCGGCCACGTCATCTTCCGCCAGTTCGCCACCACCGGCGACGGTCTGTTGACGGCGCTGCGCATTCTGGAGATCGCGCGCGCGGCGGGCACGGGGCTGGAGGAATTGACCGCGGGGCTGCACATCTACCCGCAGCGCCTGCGCAACGTGCGCGTGCGGGAGCGCCGGGCGATCGAGGAAATGCCGGGCGTGACGCGCGCCATCGAAGAGTGCCGGCTGGCGTTCGGTCCCGCCGGGCGCGTGCTGGTGCGCTACTCGGGCACCGAACCGCTGGCGCGGGTGATGGTGGAAGGCCCGGACACGGCCCGCGTGGAGGAGTTCACCGGCCGCATCGCCGCGGCCATCGAAAGCGAGATCGGAGCATGAACATGCGCGTTTTGGTTGTCACGCTGGCAGCGGCGGCGCTGGCCGCCGGCCAGTCCCGCCTGCCGGAGTCGCAGGAAGGATGGGTTTCCCTGTTTAATGGCCGCGACCTGACCGGCTGGGTGAAGGTGGGAGGCGAGCGCTGGAGCGTGGAGGGCGGCGCCATCCACGGCGTGGGCGTCACCAAGGGCTACGGCTACCTGATGACCGAGGGGCACTACCGCGATTTCGAGCTGGCCATCCGCTTCCAATGCGTCACCGGCGGCAACAGCGGCATCTTCTACCGCACCAGTTTCAAGCCGGGGACGGCGGACGTGGCCGAGGGCTACCAGTTCGAAATCGACCGCAACCCGAACCACCACACCGGCGGCATTTACACCGCGCGGCGCGGCTGGATCGTGTGGCCCTCGCCCGAAAACGAGTTCGCGATCAAGCCCACGGAATGGAACGATTATGTCTTGACGGTGGTGGGCAACCACCATCGCGCGCGCCTGAACGGCGTGCAGGTGATCGACTTCACCGACCCGCTGAACGAGGTGGAGGACGGGGCCATCGCGCTGCAACTGCACGCCGGGGGCGAGGCCGATATGCGGTTCAAGGACATCTTCATCCGCGACCTGTCGCGCCGCTGAGGGCGGGCGGACTCTCGAAGCGCGCCCAGGGCGCTCCGGCGCAGGCGCGAAAAGCCGGAATGGCTGCGCCGTGCCGCTGCCGCCACAGCCAATAATCGTTGCGCAGGTCGGCCCAGAAGTTGCCCTCGGCCGAGGTATTGCGCCGCGTGTCCAGCGTGAAGTGATGCGCGTACTCGTGCGGGAGCGTGGTGTCACGGGCATCGTGCAAGCCCAGGAAGGTGATGTAGAACGGGCGCCCGCCGGATTGGCGGCTGGGCGGACGCGGTCCCATGGAACAACCCCCGGTGCGGTCCTTGTCGATATCGTAGCCGAGCGTGGCGGTCACGAACAGGTTGATCATGGCGGCGGCCAGGAACTTGCGGGGAATGACCGAGTATCCCTGCTGCCGCAGATACGCGCCCTCGAGCGGATGCAACTCAAAATGGATGCCGCTGGCGGCGAATTCGCGGCGGGCCTGTTCCTGCCAGGCGCGGAACAGGGCTATCTCGCCGCCGTCCAGACCCCGGCCGCCGTGGGCGCCGCGGTCGAACATGACCTGCACGCCGGCCACGATGATTCTGCCGGCTTCAGCGCCGCCGCCCGCGGATGCTCCGGCCGCGCCCCACGCCAGAAACTCCCTCCGGCTTAGGGGATTCTCCGGTGGGCGCAGGTCCTGTACCGCGATTGCACCCATGGCATCAGGGTACTCCAGATGCGGCGCCGGTACCCATGGTACCTTGACCCGCGCGAATCCCGGGTTTTCAGCGTCTCCGTACGCGCGCAAGGTGCTACCCTCGTGAACTGATCACTCCGTTTTCGATTCGCTACAGTTTAGGATAAAAGGAGCCATTAACCTTGGTAAATTACAAACGTTCGATTTGCGCCGCCGGGCTTGCGATCCTGGTGGCTACGGCATTTTCCCTGATGGCCCAAACGCCGGATGCTTCCGTGGACATCCTGCAAGGGACCTCCCACCCTCCGTTGCACCGGATCGCCACGCCGGACGTGTCCCCGGACGCGGGGCCGACGGGCATTTTCCCGGGCAAGATGAAGGTGGCCTACGGCATCAACGCGATCAAGAATTACGGCAAGGGACAGACCATCGCCATTGTGGACGCCTATGACGATCCCAATGCGGAAGCGGACCTGGGCACCTTCAGCACCAAGTTCGGGCTGCCGGCCTGCACCACGGCCAACGGCTGTTTCAAGAAAGTCATGCAATCCGGCACGCCCGCGGACAAGAGCGGCTGGACCAACGAAATCGCCCTGGACATCGAGTGGGCGCACGCCATCGCGCCCGCGGCCAGGATCCTGCTGGTGGAAGCCAAGAGCAACAGCAACGCCGCCTTGTACGCGGCCGTGGACATGGCCGTGAAGTACGGGGCCACCGTGGTTTCGATGAGTTGGGGCGGCAGTGAAGCCAGCAACGAAACTTCGACGGACACCCACTTCAACGTCCCCAACGTGACCATGGTGACGTCCTCCGGCGACGGCGGGCACGGCGCCACCTATCCGGCGGCATCGCCCTACGTGGTGGCGGTGGGCGGCACGTCCCTGACCATCAACAAGTCCACGGGCGCCTATGTCAGCGAAACCGCGTGGAGCGGCAGCGGCGGCGGCTCCAGCGCCTACGAACCGGTGCCCGTGTATCAATCCGGCTACCAGAACACCGGCAAGCGCGGCATCCCGGACGTGGCCTACGACGCGGATCCCAACACGGGCGTTCCCACTTACAACAGTTATAACTGCGGGCGCGCATGTTACACGGGCTGGAACCAGTTCGGCGGGACCAGCATCGGCGCTCCGCAGTGGGCGGGCCTTTTCGCCATCGCCAATTCCGAGCGCAAAGCGGCCGGCAAGGCCAACCTGAACCAGGTGCAGTTCCTGCTGTACCCGGCTTCGGAAACCGACTACCACGACATCACCAGCGGGAACAACGGCAGTTGCGGCGCGCAGTGCACCGCGGGCCCCGGATACGACTTCGTGACCGGCGTCGGTTCGCCGCAAGCCAACCTGTTGATTCCGGCGCTGGTGGCCGCGCCGTAACACCGGCTGGACCATCGCGCGCATAGGGGCGGTCCGGGCTATTTCGTCCGGGCCGCTTTTTTGTGCGCGGTTTGTACCGCCGGAACAGCCGGCCGCCCTTCTGCGTATCTAGTGAGTGAGGGGAGGCGGCCGATGTACTGCACGCGATGCGGAGTGGAATTCGACGATCAGACGCGCTACTGCCCGCGGTGCGGGCACGGCACCAGGCTGGCCGAAGCCGCGGCCAACCCCTACTCCCAGCCGAGGCTGGCGCTGGACACGGAGAACAAGAAGATCGCGGGCGTGTGCGCGGGCTTCGCGCGCTACCTGGGGGTGGAGGTGCTGCTGATCCGCATCGTGTGGCTGGCGCTGGCGCTGGGCGCGGGGGTCGGGTTCGTGGCCTACCTGGTGGCGTGGATTTTGATGCCGAAGGATGCGCCGCGGGTGGCGGCCAATCCCGCCGGGGCCGGGTCCGGGACGTAGGCGCGGGGTGTTTGCGCCTCAGGCGGGTTTCGGGCACAGGGCTGCTTCGATAGAGGCTACGTCCTCGCTGACGATTCTGGTCGACGGGTTGTCCGGGCCGTAGGTCGCATGGAGGATCCGCCGCGCGCGTTGGGTGCGGCGCAAGGCCCCCGCCAGGTCCCCTTGGGCCTTCAGGATCTGGCCGATGTTGTTGGCGCGGGTGGCCACGGTGGGATGCTCGGGGCCGTAGACTTTCTCGTCGATGGCCAGCGCGCGTTGGGTGTAGCGCAAGGCCCCCGCCAGGTCCCCTTGGGCCTTCAGGATCTGGCCGATGTTGCTGGCGTCGGTGGCTACCTCGGGATGATCGGGGCCGTAGACCTTCTCGTCGATGGCCAGCGCGCTCGCCCGGCGGCTGCCGCGGCGCGCTGCATCTCAATTACGAAATTGGACCCGGGGAGGAAGTCCCAGGCTTGGATTGCCGCCGTGTAGCCCGCCGCCTCCAGTTGCCAGGCGATCCACTCGGCCCAGGCGCGGTCCGCTTGGTTATAACTGACGAAGAAGTCCAATCAGCTATCGAGTATCGCACAGCTCCCGCTGGTTACATTACCTTACCAGGAACTTGCCGATGGCGGAGACCAGAGTTTCGATGCGTTCGCCCAACTGTGGGGCGGCGGCGCGAGACTCTTCGGCGAAACGATCGAGCTTCTTCTGAGTCTTCCTCCGCCAGGCGCGTGATGGTGTCGTTGGTGTCCGCCACCTTCAGCGTAAGGCCGCTCGTGCGGACCGCCAGTTCGCCGATCTGCCGCTGCGTGTCGCGCCACAACTGCCGATTCTCCTCGCGATCCTCGCGATGTTCTTCGGCCAGGCCCGCGGTGATGTGCTCGATTCTGTCGAAGCATTCTTCGGTGGTCATGCGACTTGCGCTCAGTTGGCGCCGGCGATTTGCACGATGGCATCCGCTTCCTCGGCGGTGAACTCCTCCACCTTGGCCGAGATATTCATGGAGCAGAATTTCGGCCCGCACATGGAGCAGAAGTGGGCGTCCTTGAAGCCTTCCTCGGGCAGGGTTTCGTCGTGCATGGCGCGGGCCGTTTCGGGATCGAGCGAGAGCTCGAACTGGCGCTTCCAGTCGAAGCGGTAGCGCGCGCGGGAAAGCTCGTCGTCGCGGTCGCGGGCGCCGGGGCGGTGGCGGGCGATGTCGGCGGCGTGGGCGGCGATCTTGTAGGCGATGATGCCGGCCTTGACGTCCTCGCGGTTGGGCAGGCCCAGGTGCTCCTTGGGCGTCACGTAGCACAGCATGGACGCGCCGTACCAGCCGATCATGGCCGCGCCGATGGCCGAGGTGATGTGGTCGTAGCCGGGCGCGAAATCCGTCACCAGCGGCCCCAGCGTGTAGAAGGGCGCCTCGTGGCAGATCTCGCGCTCCTTGTCCACCTGCATCTGAATCTGGTCCATGGGGATGTGGCCGGGGCCTTCGATCATCACCTGCACGTCGTACTCCCAGGCCTTGCGGGTGAGTTCGCCCAGGGTGCGCAACTCCGCGAACTGGGCTTCGTCGCTGGCATCGGCCACGCTGCCCGGCCGCAGGCCGTCGCCGAGCGAGAAGCTGACGTCGTACCTCTGGAAGATTTTGCAGATGTCCTCGAAGCACTCGTAGAGCATGTTCTGGCGGTGGTTCTTCACCATCCACTCGGCCAGAATGGAGCCGCCGCGGCTGACGATGCCGGTGACGCGCCGCGCGGCCAGGGGAATGTGCTGCACCAGCACGCCCGCGTGGATGGTCATGTAGTCCACGCCCTGGGCGGCCTGCTCTTCGATGACCTCCAGCATGAGCGAGGCGCTCAGGTCCTCCAGGCGGCGCACGCGCGAGAGGGCCTCGTAGATGGGCACGGTGCCGATGGGCACGGGCGAGGCGTCGATGATGGCCTGGCGGATGCGCGGGATGTCGCCGCCGGTGGAAAGATCCATCACCGTGTCGGCGCCGAACTGCACCGCGTAACGCAGCTTGTCGAGCTCCTCATCGATGTTGGAGGTGACCGCGGAGTTGCCGATGTTGGCGTTGATCTTGCATGTCGAGGCCACGCCGATGGCCATGGGCTCGAGGTTGGCGTGGCGGATGTTGGCGGGAATGATCATGCGGCCGCGGGCCACTTCGCCGCGGACGGTTTCGGGCGAAAGGTTCTCGCGCCGGGCGACGTGGCGCATCTCGCCGGTGACCGCGCCGCGCCGCGCATAGCGCATCTGCGTGCGGACGGCATCGTCCTTGCGTTCGGCAATCCATTCTTTACGCATTTTGATCAGGGTCCTCGGTGCGGGATTTTGGGGTGCTGGGCCGGAGCCCAGCACCCGGCGCTACTTCTTCTTCTTGGGCTTCTTGACTTCCTTGTTGCCTTTATCCCTGCTTTTAGCCATATCCGCAATTATACTCGCTAATGCGCGGAATGGAAGGCGGGTAGTGTTCTAAAGTCGCGTGAAGCGAAGAGGGGAAGTATCCTAATTTGCCTTTTGTTCGCCCTGGGCTTCCTGGTGCTCGTAGAGCACATTGGACTCAAATCGCGCACCGCTCCTGCTACACCACAACACCCCGTGTACGGGATGCGCCTGTTTTCTGCCGAGTATGTCAACGAAGTTAAGTTGGCCTTCGACGGTTACCATTATCTCTGCCGCCATAAATTGCTTCGATTGCTCCTCTGTGATTCCAAGAGGAACATCTTTGATTTGAGGTTGTCTCGGAACGAGGCGTGTGCCATCCCCCGTAAAGCATTCTGTGGTCACCCCTCCGAGCGTAAAATTGACATTCCCGCAGGGAATCACAAGCGGAAAGCTGGTGGGATTCTCAACGTCAAAATATACCGTCATCTGCTTGACGAAACCTTCCGACAAGTCGGTTGGTTTACAGCGCCAGCTCTTTACATCGATCCATTGAGTCATAGCTACCTCTTGTACGGCAACCTGCCTTTCAATCGCCTCAAGAGTCCGAACGGCAGCACGCACGCCACGCCAACCGACACATACCAACAATCCAGTGAACAAGGCCACAACGACGGCAACAATCGCGTTGAAAACTGTGAGGTTGAACGTCCATCTATCCCGGTACTCCTTGATATAGCTTTCGGCCTTGTGTTTGGCGGCCTCCTTTGCATCTTCGGGGCGGGCGTGGGTCTCCACAATAAATGGAGATGCTGGCGTACCGCGCTGATCGGTTCTGGTATTGTCTGCGTTTGGCTTAGCGTTCTGTTCGTATTGATGACCGGCTTGCACCCCTACACTTGGGGCCTGCCCCCGCAGCGGTTGCCAACACAATTGAATCCCTGTCCACAGGACTACCGCGATTGTTTTCCGGCCAGCGAGCACTCATCCATACTACGCCAACGGGTCAGCCAGTTTCCAGATTCGATTCGTAAGGTCCGCTCCCATCGCGGGCGTTACGCGCAGGGTCTGATGAACGCGGCAGAAATTGTAATAGGCGAACCACAAGCAAGCGGCCGCCCACTGGTTCCCCACTTCTTCGAAAACCAGTTCGTCAAGCGCGTGAAGCGCCGAATCTGCATACGGAAGATACAGATGCGGGATTTTTCAGGGTTGCCCATGACTGGGACATTTCGCATTTCCCACGATAGCAGGCGGGTGCCAGGGCTTCACGCAACTTTAGGACACTACCGGAAGGCGCGGCGCGGGGCGTGGTAGCGGGGGTGGGACTTGAACCCACACGGCCCTCGCGGGCCAGCGGATTTTAAGTCCGCTATGTCTGCCGATTTCATCACCCCGCCGCGACAGGCGCCAAGACCAGTGTAGCGAATGGAGGGCCGCCCGCCAACGGACGCGGCGAAATGCTACGCTCAGTGCTTCAGGAGAAAGCATGCGCCTGTTCCCAATGTTTTTCCTGGCGGCCTGGGCGGCCTGCCCGCAGACTCCGGAGACGCCGCTCCAATCGCTGCCCTATAGCCCGAGCCTGGATCCCGCCAGCATGGATCTCACGGTGAACGCCTGCCAGGATCTCTACCACTACGCCTGCGGCGGATGGCTGAAGAGCAACCCGATCCCGCCGGATCAATCGAGCTGGAGCGTGTACGCCAAGGCGGCTCAGGACAACGAACGGTTCCTGTGGGGCATTCTGCAGGACACCGCCAAGCCCGGCACGTCGCGCTCCGCGGTGGAGCGGGAGATCGGCGATTTTTTCGCGGCGTGCATGGATGAAGGGGCGGCCGCCAAGGCCGGGCTGACGCCGCTGGCGCGGGAACTGTCGGCCATCGGCGCGCTGCGGTCGGCCGCGGATTTACCGGAGTTCCTGGCGCGCCAGCACCTGGCCATGGACTTCGGCATGCTGTTCAGCTTCAGCTCGAACCAGGATTTCGCGGATTCGTCGCGCCAGATCGCCTTCGCGGGCGCGGGCGGCCTGGGCCTGCCGGACCGCGATTACTACACCAAGACGGACGCCAAATCCGAGGAGATCCGCAAGCGCTACGTGGCCCACGTGGCGCGCATGCTGGAACTGGCGGGCGATCCGCTGCCGCGCGCCGGCGCGCAGGCGCGGGCCATCATGGGCATCGAAACGGCGCTGGCCAAGGCTTCGCTCACGCGCGTCGAGCAGCGCGACCCCTACAAGCTGTTTCACAAGATGGACCGCGCCGGGTTGCAGGCGCTGACGCCGGCGCTCGACTGGAACCGCTATCTGGACGCGGCGGGCCTGGGCGGGCTGAACGAATACAACGTCACCGAACCGGCCTTTTTCCGCGAAGTGCAGAACCTGCTGGTCTCCACGCCCATCGGCGACTGGAAGGCCTACCTGCGCTGGCACCTGGTGCACGCCCGCGCCGCGTATCTTTCGCCGCCGTTCGTGGACGCCAATTTCGAGTTCTTCGGCAAGTACCTGCGCGGCACGCCGCAAATGCAGCCGCGCTGGAAGCGCTGCGTGCGCTACGTGGACCAGAACCTGGGCGAGGCGCTGGGGCAGGTGTTCGTGGAGCGCACCTTCACCCAGGACATGAAGGCGCGCACGCTGACCATGACCCAGGAGATCGAAAAGGCCATGGAGAACGAGATCAAGCAGTTGCCCTGGATGGGCGACGCCACCAAGCAGCAGGCGCTCGTGAAACTGCACGCGGTGGTGAACAAGATCGGCTATCCGGACAAGTGGCGCGACTATAGCTCCATCCGCATCGACCGCGGCGATTTCGCGGGCAACATCTACCGCGCGCGGGTGTTCGAGGGACGCCGCCAGTTGGCCAAGATCGGCAAGCCCGTGGACCGCGGCGAGTGGGGCATGACGCCGCCCACGGTGAACGCCTACTACGATCCGCAGATGAACGACATTAACTTTCCGGCCGGCGTGCTGCAGCCGCCGCTGTTCGATCCGCGCATGGACGACGCGCCCAACTACGGCAACACGGGCGGCACCATCGGGCACGAGTTGACCCACGGCTTCGACGACGAAGGGCGGCAGTTCGACGCGCACGGCAACCTGCACGACTGGTGGACCGCCGCGGACGCCAAGGAGTTTCAGGCGCGCGCCGATTGCGTGGCCAACCAGTACGCGCAATACACCGTGGTGGACGACATCAAGATCAACAGCCGGCTGACCATGGGCGAGGACGTGGCGGACCTGGGCGGCGAACTGCTGGCGTACCTGGCCTGGAAGAACGTCACGCGGGGCACGGAGTTGAAGTCCATCGGCGGCCTGACGCCCGAGCAGCGCTTCTTCGTGGGGTTCGCGCAATGGGCCTGCGGCGACGAGCGCGCCGCCAGCAAGCGGGTGCACGCCATCACCGACCCGCACTCGCCGCCGGAGTACCGCATCAACGGCGTGGCCGCGAACATGCCGGAATTCCGCGCGGCGTTTGGCTGCAAAGTGGGCCAGCCGATGGTGCGGGAGAATCCCTGCCGGGTCTGGTAAGGGGCGGTCAGCTATCGGGGCCGCCCGCCAGGCCACGGGGGCGGGCGTCGATGGGCGCGGGAGCCTCCAGAGCCAGGCCGAAGGCGGCGCTGTCCAGCCCTTCGAAGCGGCGCGCGGTGACCAGCACGCGCGACTCCAGGGTTCCGGCCGCGCTGTTGTAGGCTTCCACGGCGCGCTCCAGGCTTCGGCCCAGCTTGTCCCAATGGCCGCTCAAATCGGCCAGCCGCTTGTAGAGTTCCTTGCCCAGGCGGCTGATTTCGGCGGCGTTGCGGGCCACGTTTTCCTGGCGCCAGCCGTAGGCCACCGCGCGCAGCAGCGCGATCAGGGTGGTGGGCGTTGCCAGGATGACCAACTGCGCGGCGCCGGATTCGATCAGCTCCGGGTCGCCTTCCAGGGCGGCGCTGAAGAAACTCTCGCCCGGCAGGAAGAGCACCACGAACTCCGGCGCGGGATCGAATTGTTCCCAGTATTGTTTACGGGCGAGGGCCGCCATGTGGGCGCGCACCTGGCGCGCGTGATCCTGCAGCAGCGCGCGGCGGGTATCCTCGTCGGGCGCGGCGGTGGCGGCCAGGTAGGCTTCCAGCGGCGTCTTGGCGTCCACCACGATGTGCTTGCCGCCGGGCAGCCGCACCAGCAGGTCGGGACGCAGGCGCCCTTCGTCGGCCAACGCCACGGGCTGCGTATAGAAGTCGCAGTGCTCCAGCATGCCGGCCAGCTCGACTACCCGTTTGAGCTGCATTTCGCCCCAGCGGCCGCGCACCCCGGGGGATCGCAGAGCGGTGGCCAGGCGGCCGGTTTCCAGGCGGATCTGCATCTGGGTTTCGAGCAGCGCGCGCACCTGCTCCACCAGCCCGGCGTAGGCGCCGGCGCGGGCGGTCTCCAGTTCGCGGATTTGCGCGCCGGCCTGGTCGAGCGATTCGCGCACGGACCGGACCAGGCCGGCGAAGGCTTCCTGCCGCTGGTTCAGGTCGCCGCGGGCGTTCTCCTGGACGTTTTCGAAGGCGGTTTTGGCCAGGTCCAGGAAGGCCTGGCTGTTGCTTTGGAGGGCCTCGGCCGAAAGCGCCTTGAAAGCGTCGGCCAGCTTCAGGCGGGCGTCGTCGAGGGCCGCCTGAAGATCCTTGTATTGCTGCTCCTTGCCTTGCAGCCTCTCGTTCAGGACGGCGCGCTCCGGGGCCCACTCGGCCCGGGCGCGTTCATAGGCCTGGCGCGCCGCCGGCCGCAGCAGGATCCATGCCAGGACCATGCCCACGGCCAGCCCGAACAAAAAACATGCCGCCAGCAGAATGTTTTGCATGCATGGAATTATCGCATGCGGCGGACGCGCCCGCGCCGCGAGCTACTCGTCGTGCTCGTCGTGCGCGGCGTCGCCCCCGCCGGCCGTCAGCGCGGCCATTTCGGCGGGATCGCAGCGGCGGGGTGCGGCCGGGCGGTCCTTGGCGCCGGGGTTGGCCGGCTCCACCACGAACTCCCGCGCGCCCGCCAGTTCCTCTTCCAGGTTGAAAGCCGGGACCGCGCGCAACGCCGGCACCTGCGCGACGCCGTGCTCGTTGACCACGCACTCCATGCCGTTGGAAAGGGAGAAACGGATGCGCAGGCGTTGTTTCACCGCTGCACGCCGCAGGGCGGCCAGGTTCATGGCTCGGCTTCCTGGTAGCGATCTTCCTCTTCCAGCAGCGCCCCGGTGGCGATGCGCTCCTGGCAGGAGACGCAGAACTTGGCCCACGGCACGGCTTCCAGCCGTTTCGGGGAGATGGGCTCTTCGCACTGGCAACAGACGCCGTAAGCGCCGTGCTCGATGCGCCGCAGGGCATCCTGCACATCGCGCAGGAGCTTGATGTCCAGGGTGTTCCGGTTCAGGAAGATCCACTCTTCGTGGCTTTGCTGGCTCAGGTCGCCCTCGTCGTGCGGATGTTCCTCACGCGCGAGCACCTGCGCCGCCTTCTGAGCGGACATGCTGCGCTGCACTTCGTCCGCCTTCCTCTCCAGGATCTTCCTGTACGTGTCGAATTGAATTTTTGCAGGACTTCTCATTACGGTAGCCATAGGGCCGAAGAGATAAGACGCTGGCAGACGACCAAAAGTTGCATTTCTCCGATGTCGGGAGTTTATTATGATGTTGGTGGTGGGAGCACGTTTTACCTAGAACCCACCGGTGTCGCGGATCCCCTTGCCCTCGATGCACTCGTACAGCCGGCCGGCGCGCAGATTCTTGAACTCCTCGCTCTGGCCACTGGGCCAGTGCAGCACGGCGCGCTCGACGGTGTCGCGGCGTCCCAGTCCGAAGGTGACCGGCATCTCCGACTGCGAGAGATAGCTCGAGCCGCTCTTGACCATGCGCGATCCGGTCTCGCCGCCGCTGGTCACCCGCACCACCGCGCCGATGGCGTCGCGGTTGGACCGGGTGCCCACCAGCCGGAAGCGTATGGCGCGATGCCCGTTGGACTGATCGTTGCGGTACAGGTGCGCCGGCCCCTGGTTGGTGGTGATCAGCACATCCAGGTCGCCGTCGCGGTCGAAGTCGCCGAAGGCCGCGCCACGCCCCACTTTGGGCTCGGCGAAGCCGCCGCCCAGGTATCCCGCCACGTCCTGGAATCCGGCGCGGCCCTTGTTCAGGAACAGGTGCGGCGGCTGAGCGTATCCGGTCTCGGGGCGGGTCTCGCGAATGCCGGGCTCGATGTGGCCGTTCACCACCAGCAGGTCCAGCAGGCCGTCCAGGTCGGCGTCGAAGAAGAAACAGCCGAAGCCCAGGCTGCGGCGCGACAGGCGGCCGACGTCCGAGCGCGCCGCCTGGTCCACGTACAACCCGCCGCGGGTGCCCCGGTACAGGCCGATCATCTCGTTATCGAAATTCGTAATTGCCAGGCCGGTGATGCCGGAATTGTCGTAGTCGGCGGCGTCCACGCCCATGCCGGCGCGGGCCTTGCCGTCCTCGCTGAAAGCCACCCCGGCCTTCACCGCGATGTCCTGAAAGGCGCCGTCGCGCTGGTTGCGGTAGAGCTTGTTGGGCTGGGTGTCGTTGGCCACCAGCAGGTCGATCCAGCCGTCCTGGTCGTAGTCCAGCATGGCCACCCCCAGCGATTTCGCGCTGCTGTCGAAGACGCCGGACTTGGCGGTGACGTCCTCGAAGGTGCCGTCGCCGCGATTGCGGAACAGCCAGCAGGTGGCGCCGCGGTAGGCCTCCGGCGTGCAGTAGGACTTGTGTTTGGCGTCCATGCTGCAAAACACGTCCTGCGCGGGCGACCACTTCACGTAGTTGCAGACAAACAGGTCCAGCCATCCGTCGCGGTCGTAATCGAACCAGAGCGCCGAGCAGCTCAGTCCCTGCCGCCCGCCCAAACCGCTGTGCGTGGTGATGTCCACGAAGCGCCCCCGGCCGGTGTTTTGAAACAGCCGGCTCTGGCCCACGCAGGTGACGTAGATGTCGGGAAAGCCGTCGTTGTTGAAGTCGCCCACCGCCACGCCCATGCCGTACATCTCCACGTCCAGGCCGGCGGCGCGGGTGACGTCGGTGAAGGTGCCGTTGCGGTTGTTGCGGTACAGGCGCATGGTGCTGCGCTGGCGCGCGTGGCCGGGCCAGTCCATGCCGTTGATCAGCAGGATGTCCTGCCAGCCGTCGTTGTCGTAGTCCAGGAAAGCGCAGCCGGGGCCGAGCGTCTCGGGCAGATACTTCTGGCCGAAGGCGCCGCTGTTGTGCTTGAAGCGGATGCCCGCCGCCGCCGTCACGTCGGTGAAGCGGAAGCCTACGTCCGGGCCGCCGCCTGCCATGGCCAGGCCGGCCCGCAGAAACTCCCGGCGGTTCACGGCAGGTGCACCAGCCCTCGCTTCACCGCCCACACCACCAGTTCGGTGGTGCGGTGGATGCCCAGGGCGGACATCAGATTGGCGCGGTGCACCGAAACCGTGTTCACGCTCAGGTTGAGCAGGCTGGCGATTTCCTTGTTGGAGCTGCCCTTGGCGATCAACTCCAGAATCTGCTTTTCGCGCGGGGTCAGGCGTTCGTAGTCGGGGTCGGGCACCCGGTTGGGGGTCAGCACGCCCGGCCCGATGACATGCTTGCCGGCCGCCAGGTCCTTGATGGCGCCCGCCAGGTCCACGTCCAGCGCCTCTTTCAGCACGTACCCGCGCGCGCCCGCGTCCAGCGCGTTGCGCACATAGTTCTCCTCCGAATACATGCTCAGGATCAGGATCGCGGTCTCGGGCGCCTGTTTGAGGATCTCGCGCGTGGCCTGCACGCCGTCCAGGCCGGGCATGGACATGTCCATCACGATCACGCGCGGATGCAGTTCCTGGGCCAGCTTGATGGCCTCCAGGCCGTTGGTGGCTTCGCCCACCACGCGGATCTCCGGGTCGTCCTCCAGCATGCGCCGGAAGCCCTTGCGCACCAGGCTGTGATCGTCCGCCAGCAGTACTGTGATCTCATTGCTCATAGGCATCCGTCAAAGGTACGTCCAACCGCACCAGCGTGCCGCCCTCGCTGGGACGGGCCACCGCGAAACTGCCCTGCAGCAATTCGGCCCGCTCGCGCATGGCCGTCATGCCGATGCCCTGGCGCGGACCGCCGTTGCGCAACTCGGGCATGCCGGCGCCGCGATCCTCCACTTCCAGGCACAGCCGCCCGGCCCCGAACTCCAGCCGCACCACCGCCAGCGGCGATCCGGAATGGCGCGCCAGGTTGTTCAAGGCCTCCTGCAGCACGCGGTACACATGGATCGCCACCCGGTCGGTGATGGCGGAGCTTTCTCCTCGTTTCTCGTATCGTACCTTAATTCCAGTCTGCTTCTCGAAGACCGGCAGATACCAGTCGATGGCCTTTTCCAGGCCGCCGTCGTCGAGCACGCTGGGATGCATCAACTGCGAGAGGTTGCGGGTTTTCTCCAGGGTGCCCTGGGCCACTTCGCGGACCTCGCGCAACTCCGCGCAGAACGGCGAATCGGCGGGCAGGCGCTTTTCGGCGCGGCGCAGCATGGCGCCGATGGCGGTGAGCACCTGGCCGAATTCGTCGTGCAGCTCGCGGGAGAGCGAGTGCAGGGTCTCCTCCTGCACCGTGATCAGTTTGCGCGCCAGGTCGCTGCGGTGCCCGGAGACCGCGGCCAGGTGATGGAACAGGCGGCGGTTGGAATAAATCAGGTACAGGGTGGTGCCGAAGATGGCCGCCAGCACGGCCGCCAGGAAGAAGTACACGTTGCGCTCGACGCCCGTATAGATGCCCTGGATGCGCGCGGCGGCTTCCTGCTCGGCCTCGTTGTTCTGCACCAGCAGGCGCGCCACGGCGCTGGTGAGGGCGCCGGCCTGCGCTTCGAGGGTGGTGCGGATCAGGTCGCGCGCCGCGCTGCCCTGGCCCTGGCCGGCGATGGCGAACATCTGCCCGGCCGAGCTCCAGAATTGCGACAGCCGCTCGGCGAAATAACGCTGGCTGTTGGGATCGCGATGCGCCGGCGCGAGCTGCGCCTCCAGCCGCAGGGCGTCCTCCAGATCGGTGCGCTTGTCGTCGAACTGCGTCTTCCAGGCCGCCAGCGGGTAGGGTTCGTCGCCGTAGAGCATGTCGCGCATGGCGATGCTCAGTTGGTTCAGGTCGTTCTGAATGCGCAGGAGCTGCAGGGAGTCCTTGCGGTTGCGCTCCACGATCTGCGTCTGCAGGTCCTCCAGGCCGCGGATCTGGTGCAGGGCGTAGAACGAAAACACTCCCACCGCCGCCAGGGTGACGGCCAGGCCCGCCAGCAGGCGTCCCGTGGGGGAATCGACGGACTTCTTCATGGCGCCATGTCAAGCATAGCAAAACCTGTAAAATGCACCCATGAAGCTCCCACGACGATTACCATGGGCGGCGCTGTGGTGCCCGCTGCTGATGGCCCAAACCGGCAATGTTGCCCGGCAACTCGGATACCCGGCGGACGCCAAACTGCTGATCGTGCATGCCGACGACCTGGCCGTGAGCCACGCCGAAGACCGCGCCAGCTTTGCCGCTCTCGACAGCCGCGCAGCCAGCTCCGCCAGCGTCCTGGCGCCGTGTCCCTGGCTCGACGAGGTGGCCGCCTACGCCAGGGCGCGCCCGGACGCCGACCTCGGCCTGCACCTCACCCTGACCAGCGAATGGAAGAACTACCGCTGGGGTCCGGCGGCCTCCCGCAACGAAGTTCCGGGGTTGCTCGCTCCCGACGGGAGCCTGTGGGCCGATGTTCCCCTGGTGATGAAGCACGCCACGCCGGGCGAAGTCGAGAAGGAGATCCGCGCGCAGATCGAGCTGGCGCTGAAGGCAGGCATCCGCCCCACCCATGTCGATAGCCACATGGCCGCGCTCTTCAACCCCGCGTACTTTCCCGCTTATGTCAAGGTCGCGCGCGAGTACCACCTGCCGTTTCTGGCGATGCGCGCGCCGGGCGCGCCGCCGGCCATGCTGTCGCTATTGAACGACTCCGATATTCTGCCCGAGGCCATCGTCATGGCCACGGGCGGCAAGCCTGAAAACTGGGCCTCGTATTACCTGGGCGTCATCCGTTCGCTCAAGCCCGGGCTCACCGAGCTGATCGTGCACATGGCCTATGACGGCGCCGAGATGCAGGCCATCACCGAGGATCATCCGGCTTACGGCAGCGCCTGGCGGCAGCGCGATTTCGACGTGATCACCGGCCCGGAGTTCCGCCGCGCGGTGAAAGATAACGGAGTCACCCTGATCGGCTGGCGCGCCATCCAGGAACATTACCGCACGAACGGCAAGTAGGCGGGCACCTTGCTTTGGTACTCCTCGAACTCCCTGCCGAAGCGCGCGCGCAGCAGGCCTTCCTCGGCGTGAATGCGGATCTCCGTGCCGGCGATGTACAGCGCGATGCCCAGCAGCAGCATGGGCCAGCGCGCGAAGAGCAGGCCGGTGGCCAGCATCATCAGAAACAGGGATGTGTACACCGGGTGCCGCACCACGGCGTAGGGGCCGGTGCGGATCAGCTCATGGTCCGGATAGAGCCCCGCCAGGATGCGCAGTTGTTTGCCCAGGCGCCGGACCGCGAGCCATCCGGCGACGGTGGCCACCGGCGCCAGCAGCATGGACGCCAGGATGCGCGCCAGGCCAGGCACGGGCGTGTGCGGCCACCAGAACCAGGCGCAGAAGATGCCCGCGCTTTCGAGCGCCAGCCCCCAGTCGCCCCGGTGCGCCCTCACGTTGGACTGGCGCTTCGGACCGGTGAAGCGTTTGCGCATGAAGGGATACAGCCAGAGCACCCACAGCACCAGCAACTCGATGGCGGCAGCCGCGAACCAGCCGCTCATGGTTGTGCTCCGCCCAGCCGGATGGTGCGCCCGGTGCGCGCCGATTCGCGCGCCGCCTCCAGGATCTCGGTCACGATCATGTTGTTCTCGAGCGACGACAGCCCGGAAACCTTCAGCCTTCCGCGCACCACCGCCGTCAGGTACGACAGCGAATCGCGCTCGTCCTCCGGCAGGGCAGCCAGCGGGCGCGATTCCTCCGCCCCGCCCGCCATGCGCGCGCGCAACACATCGCCGCCGGTGGCCATCGCGTAGCCGCTCTCGCCGTAGACCTCGAAATCCTTGCGGTTGAAGGGCCAGTTCCAGGACGCCTGAATGATGCCCTGGGCCTCCGCATACTGCACCAGCACGGAGGCTTCATCGTCCACGTGCGGGTAGAGCCGCGGCTTGGTGGTCTGGGTGATCGCGGACACCGCCACGGGGCGCTGGTTGTCCATCATCCAGGTCATCAGGTTGGCGCCGTAGCAGCCGAAATCGAACAGCGCCCCCGCTCCGTTCTTCACCGGATCGGTGAGCCAGCCCAGGAACTCCGGTCCGACGCCGATCTCCTGGGGACCCTGGTGCCCATCCATGGCCACCATCTTTCGAATCGCGCCGGCGGCCCGCTCCTGTTTGAGGAGCCGCCACATGGCGGCGTGGCTGGGATACCAGGTGGTCTCGTAGTTTACGATCACCTGGATGCCGCCCGCGCGGGCCGCATGCTGGATGGCCCGGGCGCGCTCCATGTTCACCGCCAGGGGCTTCTCCATCATCACGTGAATGTGGCGCTTGGCGCAGGCTTCCACGACGATCGGATGGTCGAAGGTGCTGGTGAACGAGGCCACCGCTTCCGGCTTGACGCGGTCCAGCATGACCGCCAGATTGGTGAAGAAGACCGAATCCGCCAGTCCGTAGCGCGCGGCGTAGTGCCGCTGCAGGGTGGCGTCCGGATCGAAGATGCCGGCGATCTCGACGTCCTTGCGCTGCGTGGCCGCGTGCAGGAAGCCGTCCACGTGGCCGTGCACCAGCCCCGCGATACACAGGCGCAACGGCGGCTCGGCGGCCAGCAGCCACGGGAACAATCCGCAGGCTAACGCGAATTTCCAAATGGTATGCATCGGTTTCTACCGCATCATACCCCGGAACGGGGGCGTACCACAGGCCCTGGTTTTGTTGTTATCTTCGTGTGAGATGCCCGCCCGCCGGATTCTGCAGCTTGGCGATCCGCTGTTGCGCGCGGTGTCGGCGCCGGTCGGCGCGCCGGCCGCGGCCGCGCCGGTCTTCGGCGATCTGCGCGACACGCTGCACCAGTTCCGCGCCGCGCACGGCTTCGGACGCGGCATCAGCGCGGTGCAGATCGGCCGGCCGCTGCGGCTGGTCTACATCGAATTCGAAGGCGCGGCCTACGCCCTGCGCAACCCGGAGTTCGAACAGCGCAGCGATGCCCGCTTCCGTCTGTGGGACGATTGCTTCTCGTTCCCCGATCTGCTGGTCCACCTGGAGCGCAGCGAACGTGTCGTGGTGCGGTACCAGGATCAGGACGGGAACGCGCGGCGCCTGGAAGCCGCGGGCGCGCTGTCCGAACTGTTGCAGCACGAACTCGACCACCTGGATGGCATCCTGGCGATCGACCGCGCGCTGGACCGCGACAGCCTCTGCACCCGCGAAGAATATGTCCGGCGCCACTCGGCATAGCGCGGGCCGAACCACCTCGCCGCTGGTGTGGGTGTCCGCGGCGGCGGTGGCGGCCGCGCTGCTGATCTATTCGCAATGGCGCGCGTTCGCCTGGGACGAAGGCTTCCACCTGCTGGCCGCGCAGTCCATCGGCCGCGGACGGCGTCCCTACCTGGATTTCTGTTTTCCGCAGACGCCGCTGAACGCTTATTGGAACGCGGGCTGGATGCGGATCTTCGGCGACACCTGGCGCACCGCGCACGCGGTGGCCGCGGTGATGACGGCCCTGGCGGTGCTGCTGACCGCCGCCTACCTTTCGCGCCGCTTTCCCGAAGCGCGCTGGCGCACCGCGGCCGCGTTGATGGCGGTGTGCGTCACCGGCCTGAACCTGGCGGTCTTCGAGTTCGGAACCATCGGGCAGGCCTACGGGTTATGCCTGTTCCTGGCGGTGAGCGCGTTCCTCTGCACGGCGGCGGCGGCGGGGCGCGCGGGGCCAGGCTTGGCGGCCGCCGCCGGATTTCTGGCCTCCGCCGCGGCCAACGCTTCGCTGCTCACCGCGCCGGTAGCGCCGGTGCTGCTGGTTTGGGTGATCTACGCCAACCGCAACGGGAAGCGCTGGGCCAAGCTGGCCGCCTTCGCGGGCGGCGCCGCGGCCGCCTGCGCGCCCCTGGCCTGGCTGTTTCTGCGCGCGCCGCGCCAGACCATCTTCAACGTCCTCGAATACAACCTGCTGTACCGCAAGCTGCACTGGGACGGCGCGGTGCAACACAACATCAACGAGTGGTCCGCCTGGATCGATTCGCCGCAGGCCTTGCTCCTGGGGCTGCTGGCGCTGGGCGGGCTGCTGTACGTATGGAAGGCAAGCGGGTGGGACCGCGCGCTGCGCCGCGAGTTCTATCTCTGCGGCTGGCTGGCGGCGGCCTTGCTGCTGCACATCTCCACGGCCTTTCCGACCTTCACGCGCTACTACCTGCTGGCCGTGCCGTTCCTGGCCATCCTGGCCGCGGCCGGGCTGTACGCGGCGGGCTCCCGGCTGGCCGCGCCGGACCGTCCCTTCTGGCCCGCGCTCGCCGTCAGCCTGATTACCGGCCTGGGCCTGGCGCGCGCGCTCTACAATAGCGGCAGCGATCTCACCTGGCCCGATCTGGAAACCGCCGCCGCGCAGGTGCGCGCCGTCACTCCGCCCGGGACCGCGCTGCTGGCCGACGAGCCTATCTACTTTTTGATGCGGCGCCCGCCGCCTTCCGGCATGGAGCTGGCGGACTCGCACAAGCTGGACTTTGCCCCCGCGGAAGCGGCCCTGCTGCACGTGCTGCCGCAGGCCATGCTCGACCGGCGCATTCAGGCGCGGGCCTTCGACACGGTGGAAACCGACGACGCCGACCAGGCCGCCCGGCTGGGCCTGGAGCGGCTCTACGCGCACTCGGCGGAGGCGGCGCCCCTGTACATTTACTGGGGCAAACGCTAGCCTGCTATGATGAAAGTTCCCCGCCATGATTGTGCAGGCCCACGCCGTCCGCTTCGATTCCATCTCCCTGGATGGCGGCGCCACGCTGGCGCCGGTGGACGTGGCCTATGAAACCTACGGCTCGCTGAACGCCCGCAAGAGCAACGCCATCCTGATCCTGCACGCCTTCTCCGGAGACGCGCACGCCGCCGGCATCAGCCCCGAAACCGGCCTGCCGGGCTGGTGGGACAACATGATCGGTCCGGGCAAGGCCTTCGACACCAACCGGTATTTCGTGATCTGTTCCAACGTGCTGGGCGGCTGCCGCGGCACCACCGGCCCGGCCTCCATCAATCCGGCCACGGGCTGCCCCTATGCCATGTCGTTTCCGGTGATCACCATTCGCGACATGGTGCGGCTGCAAAAGATGCTGATCGATAGCCTGGAGATCCCGCGCCTGCTGAGCCTGGCGGGAGGCTCCATGGGCGGCATGCAGGCGCTGGAATGGGCGGTGTCGTACCCTGAGTCGGTGGTTTCGACGATCCCGATCGCCGCCACGGCGCGGCACAGCGCCCAGCAGATCGCGTTCAACGAAGTGGGCCGGCAGGCCATCATCGCCGACCCCGACTGGCGCGAGGGCAATTATTATGCGGGGCAGCCGCCCGCACGGGGACTGGCGGTGGCGCGCATGGTCGGCCATATCACCTACATGAGCGACGATTCCATGCGCGAGAAATTCGGGCGGCGCCTGCGCGGCAAGAACACCTTCGGCTACGATTTCGACGTGGATTTCGAAGTGGAAAGCTACCTGCGCTACCGCGGCAGCGAGTTCGTCAACCGCTTCGACGCCAATTCGTACCTGTACATCACCAAGGCCATGGATTACTTCGACCTGACCAACGGCAACGGCTCCCTGGCGGCCGCCTTCGAGCGCGCCACCGCGCGCTTCCTGGTGATCAGCTTCACCTCGGACTGGCTGTATCCGAGCTACCAGTCGCAGGAGATCGTGCGCGCGCTGCGCAGCCGCAACGTGGACGTGGCCTATTGCGAGCTGCCCTCCAACTACGGGCACGACGCCTTCCTGGTGGACGTGGGAGAGCAGACCGAACTGGTGCGCGGCTTCCTGGCGAGCACCTACGAAAAGGCCGCCTCATGACGGCCGCTCCGCGCGCGCACCGCAAGCCCTTCGTGGGCGAACTGCTGGGGCGCAGCGATTACGCCATCATCGGCGAGATCGTGGAGCGCGGCGCCAGGGTGCTGGACCTGGGCTGCGGCGAGGGCGAACTGCTGCAATGGCTGGCCGCGAACAAGGATGTGGACGCGCGCGGCGTGGAGATCTCCGGGGCGCGCGTGCAGCGGGCCATCGCCCGCGGCGTGTCCGTGTATCAGGGCGATATCGACCAGGGCCTGGCCGATTATCCGGACCAGGCCTTCGACTACGTGATCCTGAGCCAGACGCTGCAGGAAACCCGCCAGCCGCTGCGCGTGCTGCGGGAGATGCTGCGGGTGGGGCGGCGGGCGATCGTGGCCTTTCCGAATTTCGGCCACTGGCGCGTGCGGCTCTCCATGCTGCTGAGCGGGCGCGCGCCGAAGACGCGGCTCTTTCCCTACGACTGGTACGATTCGCCGAATATCCATTTTCTGACGGTGGACGACTTCGAGCAGTTGGCGCGGCGCGAGGGGCTGGCCATCGAGCGGCGCTACTTCCTGGCGGGCCGCCGCGGGGTGGGTGCGCGGCCGAACTTGCGCGCCGAAGTGGCGGTGTACTTAGTCCGCCGCGATTAATCGCCTTGCTCCAGTTGGAGCAGCCGGCGCTTGCGCTGCGCGCCCCAGCGATAACCGCCGTCGCCGCCATCGCCGCGCACCACGCGATGGCACGGGATCGCCACCGCCACGGGATTGGTCGCGCACGCGCGCGCCACTGCCCGCGCGGCTCGCGGCTGCCGTATGGCTTTGGCCACCGCTCCGTAGGATTGCGTGCTGCCGTAAGGAATGGTTTGCAGATACTCCCAAACGCGGCGCTGGAACGCCGTGGCCTGGATGTCCAGCGGCAGATCCAGCTTGCGCAAGCGCCCGTCCAGGTGTTCGCGCAGGCGCGCGGCCCAGGGTTCCAGAAAGGCCTCATCGCGGGAGATCGCCGCCGCGGGGAACTCTTCGCGCAGGCCTTCTTCCATCTCCTTCGACGAATCGCCAATGCGGACGGCGCAGACGCCTTTGCCGGTAGCCGCCACCAGCAGCATCCCGACGGGCGTCTCCAGCACGTCGTAACGAACGCTGAATCCAGCGCCGCCCCGGCGATACGCGGCGGGCGTCATGCCGAGTTGCGCGGCGGCCCGTTCGTAGAGCCGGCTGCTCGAGCCGAAGCCCGCGTCGTAGAGGGCGCCAGTTACAGAATGGCCCTGGCGCAATCCGCCTTTGAAGGATTCCATGCGGCAGAAATCGGCGTAGGCGCGCGGGGTGATTCCGGTGGCGGCCTTGAAGGTGCGCTGCAAATGGAACGGGCTCAGGCCCACCTGGCGGCCCAGGTCCCCCAGCGTCACGGTTTCATCCCGGCGCCGTTCCAGATGCCGGCAGACCTGCTCCACCAGTTCCGATTGCGCATCGCGGGCGCGGCCGCGTTCCGGCCGGCAGCGCATACAGGCGCGAAAGCCCGCGCGTTCGGCGGCCTCGCGGCGCTGGAAAAAGACCACGTTCTCCCGCCGCGGCCGCCGCGCCGGGCAAGAAGGCCGGCAGTACACGCCGGTGGAGGCCACGGCATAGTAAAAGACGCCGTCCATGCGCGGATCGCGCGTCTCGAGCGCCTCCCAGAAGCTCGCTTCCCAGAAAGCCTGTTCGTCTTTGGAGGTCATGGCCTGTCTGCTATTCATCATTGTCGCCATATTTCGAGCCTACCCGCGGGCGCGTTTCGGCGCTATCCGTTTCTTGCGGCCAAAGAGAATTCTCGCCGGTACACGGCTGGTACAATGAGCCTGCTGCCGCGAAATCAGACGAAAATCCTTATCCGGGCGACCAACTGGCTGGGCGATGCGGTCATGTCGCTGCCCGCCGTGCGCGCGGTGCGCCGGGCATTTCCGGGCGCCCACTTGACCATGCTGGCGCGTCCCGCCGTCGCCGGACTCTACGCGCGCGAAAGCGCCATCGACGGCGTGATGGTGTATGCCGCCGGGCGCCGCCAAACCGCGGCCGCGCTGCGCGGCGAGGGCTTCGACTGCGCCATCCTGCTGCCCAATTCCTTCGACGCGGCGCTGCTGGCGTGGATGGCGCGCATTCCGCGGCGCATCGGCTACCGGCGCGACGCCCGCGGCTGGCTGCTGACCGAAGCGGTGGCGCCGCCATATCCCGGCGAGATCCCGCGGCACCAGCGCTTCTACTACCTGGAGCTATTGCGGCGCGCCGGCTTGATTGACGCCTATCCGCCGTGCCGGGAAATCCGCCTCGATGACGGGGCGGCGTCCCGCGAGGCGGGCCTCACCGCTTTGCACGCCGCGGGCCTCGCGCCGCCCGTCGTCGGGGTCAGCCCGGGCGCGGCCTACGGCGGCGCCAAGCGATGGCTCCCCGAGCGCTTCGCCGAAGCCGCCGCGGCGGTGGCCGGCGCGCACGGCGCAGCGGTAGCCCTGTTCGGCGCGGCGCCCGACCGCCCCTTGTGCGAATCGATTGCCGCCGCCGTGCGCGGCGCCGGGCTGGCGGTCCGCGACTTCGCCGGCGAAACCACCTTGCCGCAATTCATCGATCTGGCCGCCGCCTGCCGCCTGTTTCTGACCAACGATTCCGGCGCCATGCACGTGGCCTCGGCCCTGGGCGTCCCCACCGTCACCGTCTTCGGGGCCACCGACGACACCACCACGGGACCCGCGGGCCCGTGGGCGGCCACCGTGCGCGAACCGGTGGAGTGCGCGCCCTGCCTGCTGCGCGCCTGCCCCATCGACCACCGCTGCATGACCCGGGTGACCGCCGCGCGCGTGGCCGCCGCCGCCCTGCGGCTGTGGGACGAGAGCGGCGCCGAATTCGAAAGGAGCTGCAAGACATGAAGTATATGCTGATGATGAACACCATGAAGGCAGGCGGTGATGCGTTTTCGGGCTGGCCCCGGAAGGACGTTCAGGCGCTCATCGCCTTCATGATCGATTTCGACAAAGGACTGAAGGCTTCGGGAGAACTGGTCTCCGCCGAGGGGCTGTCCTTTCCCGATCAGGCCAGGCTGGTGCGGGCGGGGAAGGACGGCGTGCCCATAATCGATGCCGTATTTCCGGAGTCGAAAGAGTTCCTGGCCGGTTTCTGGATCGTGGACGTGCAGAGTCCGGAGCGCGCCTATGAGATTGCGGCGCGCGCCTCGGCCGCGCCTGGTCCCGGCGGAGCGCCCTTGAACATGCCCATCGAGGTGCGGCCGGTGCCCAGCGGGCCGCCCCAAGAGTTCTTGTGACCTCCCCGGCGGCGCGCATGCTAGACTACGGGGTGAAATTGGCCGAATCTCACAAGGCAACCCGTATTCTGGCGGTGCGCCTGGGCGCCATGGGGGACATTGTCCACGCGCTGCCGGCGGTGGCTTCGCTCAAGCACAGCTTTCCCGGATCGCACGTGACCTGGGCCGTGGAACCGCGCTGGGCGGCGCTGCTCGAAGGCAACCCGTTCGTCGACCGCGTGCTGCCGGTGGAGCGGCATAGCGGCGCGGGCCTGGCGCAAGCCTGGCGGGACCTGCGCGCCGGGCGCTTCGATTTCGCGGTGGACTTTCAAGGTCTGATCAAGTCCGCGCTGGTGGCCTGCGTGGCGCGCACCGACCGGATCTACGGCTTCCGTCCCGCGCTGGCCCGCGAGCCGCTGGCGGCGCTGTTCTATTCCGATAAGATCATGACGCGCGCGCCGCACCGCGTGGACGCCAACCTGGATCTGGCCGCCGGAGCGGGCGCCTCCACCATGCTGCGCGTGTTCCCGCTTCCGCCCGGAAGCGCCGAGGGCTCGCTGCCGGCCGGCGGGTTCGTGCTGGCCAGCCCGCTGAGCGGTTGGCCCGCCAAGCAGTGGCCGCTCGAATACTACGCGCAACTGGCCCTACTGCTGCGCGATGCCGGCCTGCCGCTGGTGCTGAACGGGCCGCCCGCCGCGCGCGCGATCCTGGCCGGCGTGCCGGAAACCGTCGCGCACCTGTCGTCCATCGAAGGGCTGCTGGATGCCACCCGCCGCGCGGCCGCGGTGGTGGGCGTGGACAGCGGGCCCATGCACCTGGCAGCGGCGCTGGCCCGGCCCGGCGTGGCCATCTTCGGCCCCACCGATCCGGCGCGCACCGGCCCCTACGGCGCCAGCTTCACGGTGCTGCGCAGCGCCAGCGCGGTAACTTCCTACAAGCGCCGCGCCGAGATCGACGCCAGCATGCGCGCCATCTCGCCCGGCGCCGTGTTCGGCGCGCTCCAGGCGCGGCTGGCTGGGCGCGCGCGGACGGCGGATTGCCTGGCTTGAAGCCGCGCTTCCCCAAACCGTACGCCGATGCCGTGGCGCGCCTGCGCGTGCCGTCGGGCTTCCTGCTGGCGGCCGCGTTCGCGTGGTTCTCGCACCCCGGCGCGCGCTCCCTGGCGATGGGCCTGCCGGTCTCGCTGCTGGGCCTCGCCTTGCGCGCCTGGGCCGCCGGCCACCTGGCCAAGAACCGGGTGTTGGCCACCGCCGGACCTTACGCCTTTACCCGCAACCCGCTGTACCTGGGAACGCTGCTGGTGGCCGCGGGACTGGCGGTAGCCGCGCGCAGCCCCGGCCTCGGCCTGCTCTTCGCGGCCGTGTTCGTGCTGGTCTATCTGCCGGTGGTCCAACTCGAACAGCAGCACCTGCGCAACCTGTTCCCGGAATACGCCGCCTACGCCGCGCGCGTGCCGGCGCTGCTGCCGCGCCTGACTGCGGGCGGACCGTTGCGCGGCTTTCGCTGGGCGCTGTATGTGAAGAACCGCGAATATCAGGCCGCCGCGGGCTTCCTGGCGGGCGCGCTGTGGCTGGTCTGGAAGGCTGTGCGGTAGATCGGGTGCCATAGCGCGGAGGGCCTGCCGCCTGCCCGATCCGCGCGTTGCACGTTTTCCCGGACGCGCTTCCAACCGGAAACGCAGCGGGAACCGACACACGGACCCGCCCCATTTCGTCACTGCGCAGACTATTGCGCCTGAACGTGGGCCATGGTCTCGGCGATTTGCTGCTTGAGGCTTTCCTGATCCGTCGAATCCGCTAATTGTCGCAGCAAGAGTAAAGTTCTGGACGGGTCCCTTAATCCCGGTGGAATGCGTTCGGGACTTTCGAAGGCAACCTGGATGATTGATAGCGCTCTCCGCGCTTCATTTTCGCTTAAGGCGTTCACGCCGATTAACTTCAGGATTCGACTCCAGCTTGGTCTCCCGTTCCCGTATATTTCCAGCGAACTTGCTCGCCATCGCCGACAATAAAGTCCTGTACAATTTCCGCGCGGAATTGCTCCGCCCTCATGTTCGCGTGCCCGTGCCCGGGAACCACTCTGCCATCGGGTGTCCGAAAAGGTTCTGCGTCGGATGGGGCGACGAACGTCTGACGTCCCTCGGGAGTGTCGCAAGTCTGGGCCCTGGCACGGCTGAACTCCGAAATCATGTTCTGCCCGCCGCTCAGACACGGCGCGCCGACCGAAAATTGGACGGCGGGAGCCGCCAGTTTGCCTCCGACGGTCCAGACCTCGCTCCAATCACCGAAGTCGCCCTTCTCGAACCGTCCGGTCGTTGACCATCGGCCAATCATGTCGGTCAAGGCAATCACAGGACTCCAGTCCGTCCGCCCCGGCGCGCTGTGGCTGGTCTGGGGCATAAAGACTTCTTGTGGCTCGCGACTCGAGTTCGGCCGGCCATTGCCGGGTGTAACTGACGCACCGCACCGCTGCTAGCGGATCTGGACCAGGCCGCCCTCGTCCGCCTGCGGCGCGCGCGCGGTGTTGATGGTCTGCGGGGCACGCCAGAAGTCCAGGTAAGACACCTGGTGCACGCAGGCCACCGTGCAGCGCGGCGCGCACGGTTTTTCGGTCAGGTACTCGCGCTTTATGTCGTCCACCGTATACTGGGCCAGCGGCTTGGCGGGATAGCCGCGCTGCTGCGAACAATAATGCACCAGCCCGTTTTCGCAAATATAGAGGTAGCGCGCGCCGGCCCGGCAGCGCCACTGGTTTTCCCTGCCGTGCGCGATGTTGTCCTGGAAAAAGTTGAACTGCGCGTAGCTTTTCTTTTCCATGGCGCGCATGGCCGCGTACACTTCGCGCTCGGCCGGCGCCAGCGGCTGTAACTGCCCGGCGCCATCGTGGATGATGCCGACCGTGGAGGTGAAGCCCAGTTCGATGGCGCGCCGGCCCACCTTCAGCGCATCACCCGGATCGCGAATGCCGCCGCCCACCACCGAATTGATGTTCACGTGAAACGCGGCGTGCCCGGCCAGGAGTTGCAGCTTGCGGTCCAGCACCTTCAGGCTCTTCTTGGACACCTCGTCCGGGGTGACGTTGTCGATGCTGATCTGCATGTGCTCGAGGCCGGCGCGGTTCAGCCGTTGGATGCGCTCGGCGGTGAGCAGGTAGCCGTTGGTGATCAAGCCGGCGATTACGCCGCGGCGGCGGATGTGAGCGATGATGGCGTCCAGGTCCGGATGCAGCAGCGGTTCGCCGCCGCTGATGGTGATGATGGCGGTGCCCAGGGCCGCCAGGTGGTCCAGGCGCTGCACCATGGTTTCGAGCGGCACGGGCTTGGAATGATCGTCGAATTCGTTGCAATAGGCGCACGCCAGGTTGCAGCGGCGCATGGGGATCACATGCGCCAGGATGGGGTGGTCCGCCGAGAGCACGCCTTTGGCGATCATGCGCAGTTCGCGCGCGCGGCGGTGAGCGGCGCTCCCTTTTCTACGCAACGTGGCGGTGATTCCCATGAGGCGAATATCCTATTAAACCATACAAAAGCTGGGAGTTCCGCGTTGCGTGGGCGACCGGCCGGTTTTGCGGCTTCAACGGCGATTTCGGACGGGTGATCGCCCGCTAGGCGCGCCGGCCCTTCCATGCCGGCGCCGCGGCCCACGCCAGCGTGGCGGCCAGCACAGCCATCAGGACCGCGCCTTGCAGCCGCAGCGGCGCGGCGGGTTGCGCCAGCAGGTCCACGCCGCTGTCCAGCAGCGAGAGGGTCCAGGCGCTCAGCAGGTACGCCAGGTAGTTGCCGCGCGCGAGGTATTTGACGAACCACACCACGGCCGCCAGGTAGACCAGCCGGATGGCGTAGTACAGGAAGAACTCGCCGGCGGTGTGAACGGCCCCGGGCGCCAGGCCGGCGGCGGCCAGCAGGCCCGCCAGGACGGCGGCGCCGGGCCAGCGCCGCAGGCGGCGCACGGCGTAGGCTGCCAGGGCCAGCAGCGCCAGCCAGAACAGCGTTTCCTGGCAGGCCGCGGCGATGCCGGAGACCGCTGGTGAAAGCGCGGCGAAGACCGTCCGGGCATCGGCGGTGAGCAGGGCTTGCGCGTGGAAGCGATCGATCGCCAGCCAGCGCAGGCGGCCCAGCGCCAGCGCCAGCGCGGCGGCCACACCCGCGGCCAGAACGGCGTCGGCGCCCAGCAGGCGGCGGTTGGCCGGCCGAAAGACCGCCGCCGCGTCCGGCCGTAGCGCCAGGATCAGCGCCGTGCCGCACGCCAGCGCCACGAACATGGCCAGCGCGCCGATGAACAGCCCCACGCCCATGATGGCCTCGAACGATGCCAGCGAAAACGTGGTGGGGTATTGGGCGAACATCAGCGGAAAGGTCATGGCCATGCCGGCCAGGACGGCGGCGCCCGGCGGCAGCGCCATCCACAGCGCCTGGCGCCAGCCCAGGGCGCGCCGGCGCGTGCGCTCGATCAGCAGCCAGATGCCCAGCACCAGCAGCGTGGCGCCGGTTGCGATGCGCCCGGCCAGCAGCGCGTAGGAAAGCGCATTGCGCCGCGAGCGGGCGCGCTCGAAGGTCTCCGGCAGCTTCCAGAACGGGGTGTAGGCCGCCACGCTGCCACCCGCCACGGTCACCCGCACGCGGAAGCGGGCCTCGTCCAGATTGCGCGCGTCGCCGGGCCGGGCTTCGAACACCAGCGTATGATCGCGGCGCGCCTTCTTCTTTTCCGAGCTGCTTTCCTTAAGATCGAATCCCGCCAGCGAAGGCAGCCCGGGCGCGTGCACCGCCAGGTCGCGGGCGGCCTCCGGGGACAGATCCGCGCCGGGCTGGTCCTCGGGCAGGATGTGTTCGAACTCCGTCACCCGGCCGTTTTCCGGATCCACCGCAACCTGCATTTCCTCGCGCTGCAGCGGCTTGAAGAAACGCACGCGCCAGGCATGCAGGGGGACGTCGCGGTGAAAGGCGTCCGCCGCGTAGCCGATGCCGCGGCGCTCGACGAAGTATTTGCCGGTGAGCCGCGCGCCGGAGTCGTCCCACTTCGTTTCGGGGATCGCCACCGTTTCATAGCCCGCCGCATGGAAGCCTTCCAGGAGCGCGAACTGCGCGGCCGCCGCGCGATCAGCAGCCAGATGCCCAGCACCAGCAGCGTGGCGCCGGTTGCGATGCGCCCGGCCAGCAGCGCGTAGGAAAGCGCATTGCGCCGCGAGCGGGCGCGCTCGAAGGTCTCCGGCAGCTTCCAGAACGGGGTGTAGGCCGCCACGCTGCCACCCGCCACGGTCACCCGCACGCGGAAGCGGGCCTCGTCCAGATTGCGCGCGTCGCCGGGCCGGGCTTCGAACACCAGCGTATGATCGCGGCGCGCCTTCTTCTTTTCCGAGCTGCTTTCCTTAAGATCGAATCCCGCCAGCGAAGGCAGCCCGGGCGCGTGCACCGCCAGGTCGCGGGCGGCCTCCGGGGACAGATCCGCGCCGGGCTGGTCCTCGGGCAGGATGTGTTCGAACTCCGTCACCCGGCCGTTTTCCGGATCCACCGCAACCTGCATTTCCTCGCGCTGCAGCGGCTTGAAGAAACGCACGCGCCAGGCATGCAGGGGGACGTCGCGGTGAAAGGCGTCCGCCGCGTAGCCGATGCCGCGGCGCTCGACGAAGTATTTGCCGGTGAGCCGCGCGCCGGAGTCGTCCCACTTCGTTTCGGGGATCGCCACCGTTTCATAGCCCGCCGCATGGAAGCCTTCCAGGAGCGCGAACTGCGCGGCCGCCGCGCGGGCGCGTTCGGAGGTGAGCGCGAAACGCGGCCGGCCGCCGAACTCCCGCGCGCGCACCGCCACGATTGCCGCCACCGACGCCAGCAGCACCAGCACCGCGGTCCAGCGCCGTCGCGCGGACCACGCCGTCCAGGCCGTGCGTTCCTCCGCCGCGTCCGGAGCATATTCCGCTGGCGGGGCGTCGCCGGCCGGCGGCTCCGTGGCGGCCGGTTCCGGCGCCATGGCGGGCTCGAAGCCGCCGCGCCGCAGGTAGGCCGCGCCAGCGACCAGGGCCGGCAAAACCATAATGCCCGCGCTGACCGCGCCGGAGAGCACGAAGTACGGGTGATGCGAACGCACCAGCAGCAAAGCCGAGTACATGGCATCCACCGAATAGTGCCACACCAGCGTCGGCAGGATGCCCCAGCGCAGCATGATCAGCCCCAGCGCCACGCCGCCGATACCCACTTCCACTCCGCGAATCCAGAACGGCTGCTGCGGATAGCCGGCGTGCCCGAAGCCCCAGATGAACGCCGCCAGCACCACCGCCGCCGGCGCGTAGCGCAGCAGTTTCGTCAGAAACGGAATGGCGAACATGCGGAACATGAACTCCTCGGAGACGGCGGGCAGGAATCCGCCGAACAACACGAAAAGCCACGGCAGCCTCGTATTCAGCAGATCGTCGTAGGGCACGTCGGCCGGCGACCACGCGCCGAAGCGGTAGGCCACCATGTAGAAGCCGGTCTGGTAGGCGACGAAGACGCCGGCCAGGGTCAGGCCCAGGATGGCGCCCAGGAAGAACTGTTTGGTGCGCAGGCCGCGCGCGGAGAACAGGCTGCCGGGCGCCAGGCGTGCGCGGTAATGTTCGCGGTATAGCGGCTCGGCGCCCGCCGCCAGCACGAACAGCAGGCCGCCCGCCGCCAGCGCCCCGGTGACGTTGCGCAGCAGCTCCTGGGCGATGAAGCTGGCGTAGGAATCCGTGGTGGGATAGTTGAATTCGGCCAGCGGCTGCGCGTTCGAGTTGGCGAAGAAGTAGAGCAGCGCGCCCGTGGTGCCCACCGCCGCCGCGAACCGCCAGCGCACATCGTGCGCGCGCACCCGCAGCAGGATGGTGATGAGCAGCCCAACCGCCAGCAGCATCATGAAGCCGGTGTCGATGGTCTGCGCGGTAAGGTTGCGGGAGCGCATGCTTTCATAAGCGCGCTGCCAGGTCTCGGGCACCTTCAGGTATTCGCGGTAACCGCCCACTTCGCTGCCCAGTACGGTCACTTCGAAGCGGTAGGTGGCGTCGTGGATGTCGAAGCCGCGCTGCTTCCAGGTGAAGACGTGGTCCGTGCGCGCGGGCCGGGTGACGCTGGAGCCTTCCACGAAATCGAGCGTGGTGGGATCGCGGCGCATGCTGTCGCGCAGGAAGCGCTCCGCCACCGTGCGCGCTCCGGCGGCCGGCAAGCTGGGACGCGCGGCGGCCTCGGGGAGTTCGTGGGCGAAGCCGGCGGGCTCGCCGGCGGTGGTGATCTCCACGCGGAACTCTTCCTTCTGTAAAGGACGGAACCATCGCCACGACCAGCGCCACAGGCGCACCTGCGCGCTCATCAGGCGGTTGGCGCGATCCAGGCCCAGTTCGCGCTCCAGGAAAGTCTTGGCCGTGTCGTCGTAGTCGAAGCGCGAAGCCTGGCGGTAGCCGCCGATGCGCAGGCCTTGCGCGGCGAGGAAGGCGGCGGCGCGCTCGCGGGCCTGCTCGCGGGTCACCCGGAAGTCGATGGAGGCTTCCGGGAAAGCGCGGTAGAAATAACGGGCGGAGAACCACACGGTGGCCGCCAGCAAAAGCAGGCACACGGCCAGGAAGCGGAGGTCGGCGCGCTGCAGGCGTTCGGGCATGGGTGTCGAAAAACAAGGATACCGCCTGTCCGCGCCGGGCGCGGCCGGCGCCATCGGACCAGTGAGATCAGGCGTTGCCGATGCGGTGCAGCTTCATCAGGTTGGTGGTGCCCGGACGTCCCACCGGCTGGCCCGCCACGAACACTACGGTGTCGCCCGCTTTCAGGTAGCCGCGCTCCGTCAGCACGCGGTCCATCAACGCCAGCATCTCGTCGGTGGAGGCCACGTCCGGCGCCAGCACCGGCTTCACCGCGTAATTCACCATCAACTGGCGGGCCACGTTTTCGTGCGGCGTCATGGCGTAGATACAAACCGGCGGCCGGTAGCGCGAGACCAGCCGCGCGCTGGAGCCGGTGGCCGTGAACACCACGATGGCGGCGGCGCCGGCATCGCGCGCCGTGCGATAGGCGGCGTCGGCCAAAATCTCGGCGTTGGTGGGGCCGGGTTCCGCGGAGAGTTCCTGAAAGCCGCGCGCGCGGATGGAATCCTCGGTCTGCACCGCAATGCGCCCCACGAAGTTCACGGCCTCCACCGGGTACTTGCCCACGGACGTCTCGGCGGAGAGCATCACCGCGTCGCTGCCATCGTAGATGGCGTTGGCCACGTCGCTGACTTCGGCGCGCGTGGGCGTAGGTTTCTCGATCATAGATTCCAACATCTGGGTGGCCGTGATCACGAACTTGCCGCGCAGGCGGGCGCGCCGGATGATGGCCTTCTGAATGCGCGGCACGGTTTCGAGCGCCACTTCCACGCCCAGATCGCCCCGCGCCACCATGACGCCGTCGGCCTCTTCCAGGATGGAGTTGATGTTTTCCCAGGCCTGCGGCTTTTCAATCTTGGCGATCACCGCCGCGGGGTTTGGACGCAGCAGCGCGCGCAGCGCTTGTACGTCGGCCGCGGCGCGCACAAAAGAGAGCGCCACCATGTCCACGCCCTGCGCCAGGCCGAACTGGAGGTCGGCCAGATCCTTCTCCGTGAGCGACGGCAGGCTGACCGCCACGCCCGGCAGGTTGATGCCCTTGTGGTCGCCCACAGGCCCGCCCGCCACCACCATGGTGCGCACCGATTCGCCCTGCACATCCAGCACGCGCAGCTCGACGGCGCCGTCGGCCAGCAGCACCCGGTCGCCGGGCTTCACATCGGCGGCGAGGTTCGCGTAGGTGGCGCCGGCGCGGCTGGCATCGCCTAACACCGGCTGCGTGGTGATGGTGAACACGCTGCCGGTTTCGAGTATGCAACCGCCGCCTGCGAACTTGCCCAGCCGGATCTTGGGTCCCTGCAGGTCGAGCAGGATGGCCACCCGCCTTCCGCTTTCCGAGCACATCCGGCGTATGGTGGCGATCCGCCCCGCGCGCTCCGCTTCTTCGCCGTGCGAGGCATTCAGGCGAAAGACATCCACGCCAGCCAGCAGCAGTTCCCGTATGGCCGTCTCCGAGCTGGTGGCCGGACCGAGCGTAGCGACAATTTTGGTATTCGGCATAAAAATCGGGTACCATTCCATTTTGCCCTAACATGCCTCTCTACCAAGTGATCGTGCTGGCGATCGTGCAAGGCCTGACGGAGTTTCTGCCGATCAGCAGCACGGCCCATCTATACCTGACATCCTGGCTGCTGGGCTGGCAAACCGAGAGCCTGACCTTCGATATCGCGCTGCACATCGGCACGCTGCTGGCGGTGGTGGTGTACTTCTTCCGCGACTGGGTGCAGATCGTCGCCAACGGATTCGGCATCCGCTGGGGCCGCGACGAGGAACTGGAACGCAACAGCGCGCTCTTGTGGCTGCTGGCGCTGGGATCCATTCCGGTGGGAGCCGCCGGCCTGCTCTTCAACAAGCAGGCGGAGGGCGTCTGGCGCAACCCCTGGGTGATCGGCTGCGCCCTGGTCGCTCTGGGAGTGCTGCTGGGGATCGCCGAGCGGTCCGGACGCAAGGCGCGCGACATCGCCGGGGTGAACTTCGTGGATGCCGGGGTCATCGGCGTGGCGCAAGCGCTGGCGGTGGCGCCCGGAGTCTCGCGCAGCGGCATCACCATCACCGCCGGCCTGTTCCGCAACTTAAATCGGGAGACCGCGGCGCGCTATTCGTTCCTGCTTTCGACGCCCGCCATCGCGGCCGCGGCCGCCAAGGCGGTCTACGACCTGATCAAGCACAAGGCCTTCGATCCGCACATGCAGACGGCCTTCGCCGTGGGCATCGCGGTGAGCGCCATCAGCGGGATGATCGTGATCGCCTGGTTCCTGCGCTTCCTGCGCCGGCGCAGTTTGTGGTTCTTTGTGTTTTATCGCATTATTTTTGGCATAATGGTGCTTGCTCTGGCTTTCTTCCGCCGGCCAGCGGGATGAAGCTCTTATCTCCGACTCCGCGCACGCGGATCAATGAAATGGTGGGCCTGGTGCTGCTGTCGCTGGGCCTCGTGCTGCTGCTGAGCCTGGCGTCGTATCACGTCCAGGATCCTTCCTGGAACACGGCCTCGGGCGCGCGCCCGCACAACCTGATCGGCTATCCGGGCGCGTGGCTTGCCGATGTGCTGCTCGAAGGTTTCGGCATCGGTGCGTTCGTGTTCCCCCTGGTGCTGTTCGGGCTGGCGTGGAAGTGGGTGCGCTCGGACAAACTGGAAGCGGGCGCCATCAAGCTGTTCGGAACCGCGCTGCTGCTGCTGAGCCTGACGGCGGCGGTGTCCTTCGCCGCGCGGATGACCCTGTTCGGCGGGGCCATTCCCGTGGGCGGGCTGCTGGGCCTGATCCTGGCGCATTTCCTGATCCACGCGTTGAACCCCACCGGCGCCATTCTGGCCACCGTCACCACCCTGATCGTTTCCGTCTACCTGGTTTCCACGTTCACCATGTCCAAGCTGGCCGGGTGGCTGGCCGGGCCGATGGGCTACCTGCGGGCGATCGGGGAAGCCTGGCGCTCCTGGCGGCAGGAGCGGCGGCAGCGCCGGCAGGCCAAGGAGCGCGCGCGCCGCGAGCGCAACGCGGAGGAGCGCCGGGCCCGCCGCGCGGCACGATCGCCGCAGGCGGAGGAGGTCCCGGCCGCAACTTCCGCTCCGCCTTTCGACGAGGCCGCGGCGGCGCCCGCCGGGCCGCGGGACATTCCTATCTGCCCGCTGGAGGACTACGTCCCGCCCAGTGCGGCGCCGGAGCCCATCGAGCCTCCCGAGCTGCGCCCCGTATTAGTCCAGGGCGCGCGCGCGCTGCCCACGCCTTACCGGCTGCCTTCCACGGATCTGCTCAACGAAGGGCAGGGCCGCAGCCCTTACGACGAGCAGGAGCTGAAGGATATCGCGGCGCGCATCAAGTCCAAGTTCGAAGAGTTCAACGTGCTCGGCTCGGTGGTGCAGATCAACCCGGGCCCGGTGGTGACGACCTTCGAATTCAAGCCCGAAGCGGGCATCAAGTACAGCCGCATCACTACGCTGACCGAGGACCTTTGCCTGGGATTGCAGGCCGAGTCCATTCTGATCGAGCGCATTCCGGGCAAGCCCACCGTGGGCATCGAGGTCCCCAATACCCGGCGCGAAGTGATCGCGCTGCGCCAGATGCTGGAGTCCGAGGAATTCACGCAGGCGCAATCGCGGCTGACCATCTCCATGGGCAAGGACATCAACGGGCGGATCAAGGTGGCGCCGCTCGAATCCATGCCGCACCTGCTGATCGCCGGCTCGACCGGCTCGGGCAAGAGCGTCATGATCAACTCCATGGTGATGTCGATCCTGTACAAGTCCACGCCGGACGAGGTGCGCATGATCATGGTGGACCCCAAGCGCGTGGAGCTGGGGATCTACGAAGGCATTCCGCACCTGCTGACGCCGGTGATCACGGATCCCAGGAAGGCCACCTATGCGCTGAAGAACGCGGTGCTGGAAATGGACCGCCGCCTGCGCCTGCTGGCCGAATTCGGCGTGCGCAACATCGACCAGTTCAACAAGAAGATCCGCAAGCTGCAAGAGGAGCCGCGCAGCCTGTTCGAGGAGGACGAGGCCACCGCGGAGGATCTGCGGCCGCTGCCGTATATCCTGATTCTGATCGACGAGCTGGCCGACCTGATGATGCTGGAGGGCCGCAACGTGGAGGAGTCCGTGACGCGCCTGGCGCAGATGGCGCGCGCGGTGGGCATGCACCTGGTGCTGGCCACGCAGCGGCCCAGCGTGGATGTGATTACGGGCCTGATCAAGGCCAATTTCCCCTCGCGCATCAGCTTCCGGGTGGCCACCCGGGTGGATTCCCGCACGGTGCTCGACGGCATGGGCGCGGAGCACCTGCTGGGCAAGGGAGACATGCTTTTCCTGCCGCCGGGATCTTCGCGGCTGATCCGCGTGCACGGCGCGTTCGTGACCGAGACGGAGATCAACCGCGTGGTGGATTTCTGGAAGGCGCAGGCCCGGCCGGAGTACGACGAATCGTTCCTGGACGCGCCGCCATCGGACGATGAACCGGAGGGCGAGGAAGCCGGATCGGGCGCGCAGGACCCCATGTACGAAGAGGCCTTGCGCATCGTGCTGGAGATGGGCAAAGCCTCGACGTCGACGTTGCAGCGCCGCCTGCGGCTGGGCTACGGCCGCGCGGCGCGGATCCTGGATATGATGCAGCGCGACGGGATCATCGGGCCGCCGGATGGAAGCAAACCGCGGGAAGTGCTGAAGCGGCCGGATTGGCTGCACGAAGTGGAGGACTCGCTGCGGTGACGAGCTGCGCCCGCTGCTTGCTAAGCTGTCCGCGGCACCAGCGCGCGAAAAGCGCCGCCGTCACCAGTCGACAGCCCCAACCACTCGCCGCGCAGTCTGGAGATTTCCGCGAAGGACATCCCGCATTGGTGCACGCCTGTGTTTCGTTCGGGACGTACTTGGGCCGTCCATTTAAGGAGAGCCTTAGAGTCTACGCCGTAGGCACGGCCGAACTCCTGGAGCAGTTCGGGCTCGCGCGTGAACGCGTTAGTTATCAAGCCGAGGGTAGGCTGTTTCATCAAACGGCCATCTCCAATAATCGGCGGCGGAGATTTCTGGGGGGGTGCGCCGTCCTTCGGGGAAAACACGGAATCCCTCGTTCCTTCAGATGCTTGGCCAGAGCGGGAAGCAGACATTGAATGAGTTGGCGCTCGAATGCTTTCGCGTAGCTTGCAAGCACGGAGTTCCAGTCAGTAGTCCGCGCCTCCTGGAATCGGCGTTCCGCATCGACAAGGCACGTCCTGGCATCAGGGTGCAGCGCGGGGTAGACCCGTTCGCCCAGCAGTCCCTTGAGATCCTCTTCAACCGCGAACGGGCTCAGACCTGCGACGCGGTCGAGCTGAGTCGTCATTCGCTCAAGGAGATCAATCGTAGGAATCTGCGTAGCGGCAATCGAGTCAAGCCGGTCGGTGAGATCTGAAAACCGGGAACCGGGATCCTGAGCGCTGTCCGGCGGTGGCGTCGGCAGGTCCCGCTGCGCAGCCGCTTTCGCCAAGCGCAACAGGTTGAGACACCTTACCTGCTTTGGTGGTTCACCCAGGACTTCCAGCCACTCCGGCCAAGTCTGGCATCTTACTGTGTCAAAAAATCCGGGGACCCCCTCGATGTCCCCGTCGGTAGGGACATTCCTTGGCAACCGATCAAGGCGCAGGGTCATCCGGATCTTGTGTGCGAGCCCGAGGCGGGGGTTATCCTCATCGGAGAGGCCACCGATTAGTCGCCCCCCGTCGGTCACTGGCTCGCCAGTCAGCCAATCGTTCCAAGGGTCGAGGAACTCGTCACCCCAAACATCGCAAACAGCCTTTCCTATGATGCTCGCGACGACCACCGCCCGCCAAGCAAGAACGTCCTTTGCCCGCGCGAGATCTTCGTCGAAAGCCCAGTCCGCCCACTCGTCCGCGTCGCCGGGGGGTGCATCGCGGCGGTAGTCGTCGTGGCTCATGCAAACGATGCGCTCCGCCCTGTCGCTGTTTTGCACCAGGCACAATCTGAGGGCGCTCGCCAGCCCCCAAAATGCTCCTTCGCGCTGTTGCATTGGAGTGTCCATGATAGTCTCGTGTTAAGGCCTACCGATACGCCTCCCGCCGATGCTTCACTTGCAGAATTCGGAGGGCACCGTCCTGCTGCCCTTCGAAGCGCACGCGATAGTCTCCAACCCGGAGCCGAAAATCGCCGACCACCCTCAGGCGCTTAACGTCTCCTTCGCCTGTGTTGCCGTAATGCGTCAGAGCGTGCAGGATCTCCAATGCCTGCTCGCGATCCACCCTCCGTAAATCCTGTTTGGCCCGTTCGGTCCAGGTGAAACGGCTCACAAACCGAATTCCCGTAGTACGACTTCGTGCGGAGTGCCGGGGCCCGATTCCCGGCGGGCGGCTTCGGCGGCCGATCGCTCCTCCTCGGTCTCTGGCTCATCATCAAGTGACGCCGTCACTAGAGACAATTCGACCGGATCGATCAGCGACCGCAGAAATTTGCGGGCTGTGGCGACATCGTCGTCAGGGATATGATCCAGGAGCAGGTGCAACTCCTGGCGGACTGTGATCGGACTGGTCTCGGGCATGCGGCCTTCCCTATCTCGCATTTTACACATGTCGCCTCCACCCGCGCACGGTGCTCGACGGCATGGGCGCGGAGCACCTGCTGGGCAAGGGCGACATGCTGTTCCTGCCGCCGGGATCGTCGCGGCTGATCCGCGTGCACGGCGCGTTCGTGACCGAGACGGAGATCAACCGCGTGGTGGATTTCTGGAAGGCGCAGGCCCGGCCGGAGTACGACGAATCGTTCCTGGACGCGCCGCCATCGGACGATGAACCGGAGGGCGAGGAAGCCGGATCGGGCGCGCAGGACCCCATGTACGAAGAGGCCTTGCGCATCGTGCTGGAGATGGGCAAAGCCTCGACGTCGACGTTGCAGCGCCGCCTGCGGCTGGGCTACGGCCGCGCGGCGCGGATCCTGGATATGATGCAGCGCGACGGGATCATCGGGCCGCCGGATGGAAGCAAACCGCGGGAAGTGCTGAAGCGGCCGGATTGGCTGCGGGAGGTGGAGGATACGGTGAGGTGAGGGCGCGCGGTGCTGAAGCGGGCCGCGTGCCCCCGTGGTCTGCCTTGGTCAGCTTTTCCCGCCGCCCTGTTCCGGGGCAGGGGCGGCGTGTCCGTTCGCGGAAAGAAGATCGAAGATCCGGCGGCCTATGGACTCCTCTTGAAAACGGGCATTCTCCAGGTCACACCCGGCTTCATAGATTTGGCGGTCCAATCCTTCATCCTTTTCCAGGGCGAAGCGGAAGCCTTTGCTTCCAGGGCCAAACTGAGCTTCCCTGCTGATTCTCACCGCCATACTTACGTCTTAACGGGACGTGACGGTTCGTCGAGTGGGATTACCGGCATTGACTACTCCGGCCACGGCGCCACGCGCCAGCCGGTCTCGCGCTCGATGGCCAGCAGGCGGTTGTATTTCGCCAGGCGCTCGGATTGGGTGATGGAGCCGGGCTTGAAGTGATGGGCGCGCCAGCCCACGGCGAGGTCGGCGGCCCAGTGGTCTTCGGTTTCGCCGCTGCGCACGCTGACGGTCACCTGCCAGCCGGCGTCCTGGGCGAGGCGGCAGGCTTCGGCGGCCTCGGTCAGGGTGCCGACCTGGTTGGGCTTGAGCAGCAGGGCGTTGCAGGCGCGCGCGGCGATGGCGCGGCGAATGCGCGCCGGATTGGTGCATAGCAGGTCGTCGCCCAGCACCAGGGCGCGATGCTCCAGCGCCTGGCACAGGCGCGGCCACCCTTCCCAATCCTCTTCGGCGAGGCCGTCTTCCACGCTGACGATGTGGTAGCGGTCTACCCAGCGGGTGAGCCGTTCGATCATGGCGGCGCCGGTGAGGGACACGCCGTCAAGCTGGTAGCGGCCCGCGGCGTGGAAGTGGCTGGCCGCCACATCCAGCGCCAGGGCGACGCCGGCGCCGGGGCGGTAGCCCGCGGCCACGATAGCCTCCTGGGCGGTCTCGATCAACTCTCCGGAACTGCGGCAGGGCGGCGCCAGGCCGCCTTCGTCGGCGGTCAGCAGGCGCATTCCATAGCGTTTCAGGATGATGGCGGCGGCCGCCTGGTAGACGTCGTAGGCCACGGCGAGCGACTCGTCGACGCCGGCCGCGGCGGCGGGCGCCATCAGCACATCCTGAATAGCCACCTGGCGGCCGGCGTGCTTGCCGCCGCTGAAGAGGTTGATGGTGAGACGCGGCAGAGCGTCGGGCACGACGCCCAGCATGTTGGCGAAATGGCGATAGAGTGGCACGCCGAGATCCAATGCGCAGGCGCGGGCGAAAGCGACGGAGACGGCCAGGATGGCGTTGGCGCCGAGGCGGGACTTGTTGGGGGCGCCGTCGAGCGCGAGCAACGCACCGTCGAGTTCGGCCTGATCCGCCAAGCTCCGCCCGGCGAGCGCGTCATGGATTTCGCCGTTCACATGCGCGACGGCTTTGCGGCAACCCAGGCCGCCGTAGCGGCGCGGGTCTCCATCGCGCAATTCCAGCGCTTCGAAGGCGCCCGTGGACGCGCCCGACGGCACGGATGCCGAGGCGCGCGCGCCGCCGCGCAGGGCGCAGTCCGCCAGGACCGTAGGGCGGCCGCGGCTGTCCAGGATTTCGGCGGCGGTCAAACGCTCGATGACGAACACAGTCCCTCCTCGAATCGGCGAACCAGGTCCGCGAGGCACGCGGGCGCGGCAGGCAGCATGCCGAGCACGACATCGCGCTGGCGCAGGCGCTCGTCCGGGCGGAGATACTCGAGCGGCGAGCGGCCCACCACGCGGGCCAGCAGGCAAGCCAGGGTGTGGCGCACGGCGCGCGGTTCCAGGTGCGCGGCCCAGTGCGGCTCGCCGAGGGCGCCGCGATAGACGCGCCAGAATTCCAGGGCCGCGGCGGCGAACTCGCGGCGCAAGGCAGGCAGGTGATGCGCCTTGCTGAGGAAGTGGGTCAGGGCGAAGCCCAGGTCGAAGGCCGGGTCGCCGAAGTGGATGACTTCGTGATCGAGCAGCACCAGGCGGCCGCCGTGAATCAGGATGTTTTTCGGGCTGTAATCGCCGTGCACCAGGGTGATGCGGCACGCCAGGGTATCGGCGACGAGCGAGCGCAGGAAGGCGGCCGCGGCGGGCGCCTGCTGCGCGGAGTAGGCGTAATAAGGCTCCAGGCGCAGGGACTCGAAGAAGGAGCGGCCGGCGAATACGGCGTCGAGGCCGGGGTGGCGGAGCGCCTCGCGATGAATGGTGGCGAGAAGCGCGGCGAACTGCCGGACGTGATCGTGGCGGAGGCGGCCGGCGAGCAGCACGGTCTTCCAATTCTCATGCGGTTGCGGCACGGCGCGCATGGCCAGCAGGTGCTCCTCGCGATCCTCGAACAGAAGGGGCGTGATGCTCTCCGGCGCCAGGCGGGCGAGCCACTCGAGGCCCAGCGCTTCGCGATGGATGCGCTCGGGCGGGCTGAACCAATCCACCGGCACGCGCAGCTTGGCGAGCGCCTGTTTCAACACCCAGGCCTCGCCGGAGGGGCGTTCCAGCCATACGGTGCGGTTGGAGACGCCGCCCCGAAGGTTGCGGACCAGGGGCTGTTCGCGGGGCGCGAGGCGGCCGGCGCGGCGCAACCAGGCGAGCAGCGCGGGGGTGTCTTCGATGTCGAGCGCGTCAGGCAACGGCGCAGTCCATGGCCGAGTATGCGCAGCCAATCACCACCAGGAACATGGTGAGCACTTCGCTATCGCCCAGGTTGTATTCGAACAGGCCGGCGATCATGGTGGCGACGACCACGGCGACGGCGCCGTGCAGCACGAACTTCAGATCGGAGCGGCCCGGCGGAAGGCGCCACACGCGCCGCAGGCAATCATAGAGGACCTGCCCGAGCAGCCACAGCATCATCAGCATGGTGGGAATGCCGCGCTCGGCGGCGTACTGCAGATAGATGTTGTGGAGGTGGCCGTACCAGCCCTCGGGCAGCGGGCGGGAGATGTCCGGCGGAACGTAGCGATCGAACTGCGCCTTCACTTCCTCGGGGCCCAGCCCGAACCACGGATGCGCGCGAATCATTTCCATGCCGGTGCGCCAGGTGACGATGCGGTGCTGGTTGGAATCGGTCTTGCCGGGCTTGAGCAGCGAAGTGAAACGCTCGCGGATGGAGGCGGGCGCCAGCAGCGCGATCAGCAGCAGGGCCACGGGCACGGCCAGCGCCAGCGGGCGCTTCCAGAACCAGAGCAGGTAGACACCGGCGGCGGCGCTGGCGAGCCAGATGCCGCGGGTGAAGCCGAGCAGCAGCGCCACCGCCATCAGCAAGGCGCACAGCAGCCACAGCCAGGCGCGTTTGCGGGCGATGCAGGCGAAGAAGAGGAAGGCGGTGACGGCCAGGAGGGCGATCATTTCCTGGCCGCCGAAGGTCATCCAATGGCTCATGAAGCCGGTGATGCGGCCGGCGACGTAGTAGTCGTAAAAGCCGCGGCCGGCGGCGTGCGCCTCCTGAACCTTTTGGCCGAATTGGACGAAGCCGCGCAGCGAAATGAGCGCGCCCGCGCCGGCCCAAGACAGGAACAGCCAGCGGATGACGCGCAAGTCGCGCAAGGTGGAGAAGACCAGCAACAGCATGGAAAAGACAAAGATCTTGCGCACCTGCGGCAGGCCGGCGGCGGGGTCGGGCGAGAGGGCCAGGGAGATGAGGGTGCCCAACAGGAACAGGCCGAGGGGCAGCCAGAGGCGGGGCAGGCGCATGCGTCCGCCGGAGAGCAGGAGAGCCGCCAGGGCCAGTCCGAGCAGGATTTGGGAAGCCGCGATGGAGAACAGGATGGCCACGGCGGAGGCGAAGGTCAGCCATCGCGCAACGCGGAAAAGCAGCGGTTCCGGGGAGTCCATGAACCCTTCAGTATACGCGCACGCGGATGGTACAGTAGCAAGATAACCCGATGATCCGCTGTATTTCCTGCGCCGCGCAGATGCCCGATACGAGCCGCTTCTGCATGACCTGCGGCAGGCCGGTTGGGGACAACTCCGAAACGGCGGTGATGCCGGTACAGTCGACGCCGGCGCCGGGCGCTGGGGGGACGCGGGCGGCGGCGGTGCCGGCGCGCGTGGCGGCCGGGGAAGGGCGCTTCGCGGCGGGCATGCTGCTGAGCGGGCGCTACCAAATCATCGGGCTGCTGGGCAAAGGCGGCATGGGCGAGGTCTACCGGGCCAACGACCTGACGCTGGATCAACCGGTGGCCCTGAAATTCCTGCCGGAATCGATGGCGCGCGACGCCGCCATGCTGGCGCGGTTCCACACCGAAGCGCGCATCGCGCGGCAGGTTTCGCATCCCAATGTGTGCCGCGTTTACGACCTGGGTGAAGTGGACGGGCAACCGTACCTTTCGATGGAGTACATCGACGGGGAAGACCTGGGCTCGCTGCTGCGGCGCATCGGGCGTCTGCCCGCGGACAAAGCGCTGGAGTTCGCGCGCCGCATCTGCGCGGGACTGGGCGCGGCGCACGACAAGGGCGTGCTGCACCGCGACCTGAAGCCCTCGAACATCATGATCGACAGCCAGGGCCAGGTCTTCATCACGGACTTCGGACTGGCGGCGGTGACCGGCGAACTGCGGGAGGCGCAGGCGCGGGAGGGGACGCCGGCGTACATGGCGCCGGAGCAACTGGCGGGCGCGGAGGTGACCGCGCAGAGCGACATCTACGCGCTGGGGCTGGTGCTGTACGAGATGTTCGCGGGGAAGCGGCCGTTCGAGGCGGGCACGCTGGCGGAGATGATCCGGCTGCAGCAGGCGTCGCATCCGGCGAGCCTGACGACGGTGGTGAAGGACGTGGATCCGGCGGTAGAGCGGGTGATCCAGCGGTGCCTGGCGGCGGATCCGCGGC
>VFSW01000296.1_pt1 | contig 70639 bp, 56 predicted proteins | sample 5358111 | NCBI WGS metagenome assembly VFSW01 (sample SAMN11554181, study PRJNA540505) | mine drainage metagenome | isolation source: sediment from site ElyBrook_90M | place: USA: Ely Copper Mine, Vershire, VT | collected 2017
CGCAGCCGGTGCGGGCGCGCTTCCGGCTGCTGGGGGGCGGGCAGGCGGGCTTTGCGATTGGCGCTTACGACCACAGCCGGCCGCTGGTGATTGATCCGACCATTGCTTTTTCCACCTACCTGGGCGGGTCGGGCAACGATTTGGCCACCAGCGTGGCGCTGGATGGCAGCGGCAACGTGTACATTGCCGGGTCAACGTTTTCCACCAATTTCCCGACTTCGGGCGGCTATCAATCCTCCTGCGCAAGCTGCGGCGCCGGCACGGCAGACGCCTTTCTGGCCAAGCTGAGCGCGGACGGAAAGACGCTGATCTACTCCACTTTTCTGGGCGGTAACGCGGAAGACGATGCCTACGGTGTGGCCGTGGATAGCGGCGGCAACGCTTATCTGACCGGGCGCACGTTTTCCACCAACTTCCCCCTGGCCGCTCCGGTGCAGGCCACGTGCGGCAGTTGCGCCTTTAATCTGCCCGACGCGTTTGTGGCCAAGATCGGACCGGCGGGCGCCACGCTGGCCTATTCCACTTTTCTCGGCGGGCTGGGCGAAGATGACGGCACGGCGATCGCCGTGGACGCCGCGGGCGACGCCTATATTACCGGAAGAACGAATTCCACCAATTATCCTCTCAGCTCGCCTTACCAGGGCAGCAGCGGCGGGGGATTTGACGCGCTGGTGACGGAGCTGAATCCGGCCGGCTCGGCGCTGGTGTATTCAACTTACCTGGGCGGCGGCAGCGAAGACGACGGCTACGGCATTGCCGTGGATTCAACCGGCGCGGCCTACGTAACCGGCCAGACCTATTCCAACAATTTTCCCACAACGGCGGGCGCGGTGCAGCCCACGTTTGGCGGCGGCGTGGATGCGTTTGTCACCAAGCTGAACGCGGGCGGAGGCGGGCTGGCGTACTCGACGTATCTGGGGGGAACCAGCAACGACAGCGGCCATGCGATCGCCGTGGATGGCTCCGGCAACGCCTATGTGACGGGCGCGACCAGTTCCCCGGATTTTCCAATGTCGAACGCGGCGCAGGGCGTGTATGGCGGCGGCACCGACGCGTTTATCTCCAAACTGGGCCCCAAGGGCGCGGCGCTGATTTATTCCACCTACCTGGGCGGCAGCGGCGCCGACCTGGGCAACAGCGTGGCGGTGGATGCGGCGGGTAAAGCCTACCTTGCCGGCGTCACCAGCTCCACGAATCTGGCGCTGGTGAACGCCACCCAAACCACTTACAACGGCAATCAGGATGCCTTTGCGGCCAAGCTGACGCCGACCGGGTGCGGGTTCGGATTTTTGACCTACTTTGGCGGACACGCCACCGACATTGGCAACGGCGTGGCGGTGGATAGCGGCGGAAATCCGGTGATGGTGGGGCAGACTTTTTCCAACGACATTTTTACCCAGGCGCCTTATCAGGCCGCCACCGGCGGGCAGCTTGACGCCTTTGCGGTCAAGTACACGGGCCTGGCCGGACCGGTGGATTGCTTTGCGCCGCAGAGCCTGCAGTTTGCCGGGCAAGTCTCCGCTAGCACCAGCGCGCCGGAAAACATCACCTTTACCAACGACGGCGAAAGCGCCCTGACGCTGACCTCGATTGTGGCCTCGGGGCCGTTTGCGGAGACCAACACGTGCGGCAGCTCGGTGAATTCCGGGCAGAATTGCACCATCAGCGTCACGTTTACTCCCACCGCGGCGGGCACGGCGAACGGCGCGCTTACGGTGACCGATAACGGGCCGAATAGCCCGCACACGCTGGCCCTGACGGGAACCGGGCTGGACTTTGGTTTATCCGCAAGCCCCGGCTCCAACACCGTGGCGGCGGGGCAGAGCGTGGTCTACACGATCACGGTGGTGCCTTCGCCGGGCTTTAAGGATACCGTGGCGCTAAGTTGCACCGGCGCGCCCGCCGCGGCTACCTGCTCGTTAAATCCCAGCTCCGTAACCCTGAATGGCTCGGCGGCGCAAACCTCAACCATGACCGTGACCACAACGTCGCGTTCAATGGCGCTGCCGCGCGGCCGGGGGAACCCCGCGGCGCCGGGCAACCGGCGGGGCGAATGGCCGGGCAACTTACTGTGGCTGATGCTGCCGGCCCTGGCGGCCATGGCGGCGGGGCTGGCGGCAGGCGCCAAAGGCCGCAAAGCGGCCGGAGTGACGGCGCTGGCCGGCTTTTTGCTCCTGGTGGCGATGGCCTTTGCCTCCTGTGGCGGCACGGGAAAGCCTTTCGGAGGCGGAACGCCGCCGGGAAGCTTTGGGCTGACGGTGACCGGAACGGACGGCAACCTGACGCACTCAATTCGCGTGACCCTGACGGTGCAATAGCGGCCGGAGCGGAGCGGGACGAAGGAGGAATGGGCCATATTTATGGCGCGCCATGCCCCGGCAGGGGCGGCGGCAATTATTGACCCTCCCCAGGGGCCAGCGTAAACTCGATGCAGCGGGCTTGCGCCCTGGCGGGGAATGAAAGCAGCGGGCGGAAGCTGCCGCCGGATGGGCGAATGCCCTGATGGCCGCGGCGGTGGAAGAAAGGCGAGGTCGGCATGAAAGATGGCAGGTGGATGAGGGCGGGATGGGCGCTGGCGGCGTTGCTGCTGGCGGCGGCGCCTTGCAGCGGGCAGCAGATTGTGCGCGAAGCGCTCGCCAGCTTTTCCGCGGCAACCAACGCCGTGGAGTATTCGCGCCCGGCGCAGTTGCGCACTCTGCCCGATTACCAGACCCTGCGCGCGCGCTATCTGGGACCGAATCTGCGCATGCTGGAAGCGTCGCTGGCCAAGCTGGGAATTCAGGAAAGCGACATTGACGAGCTGATGCTGGGCTGGCGGCCGGCCCCCCAGGCGCCGGGAACACAATCCGAGGGCATTGCGCTGGGCCGCTTTGACGCCGCCGCCGTGGACCGGAAAGCCGCCGCGCAGGGCATTGCCGCCACGCCGGTGGACGGGAAAAAAGCCTATTGCTTTGGCGCCACCCAGGGCGGCAGTTGCGTGCTGGTGTTCGGTTCGTCCATGGGAATGTTCGGCTCCGCGCCCTCGCTGGCCGAAATGCTGAAAACGCGCGACGGCGGCGGGCAGGGAATGGGCGCGGCGGCGGAGATCACGGGCCTGATCAACGAGGTGCAGCAGCAGCAGCAGCTTCCCATTTGGGGAGTGGCCATTGGCGGCGCCATTCCCAAGTGGTTTAAGGGCTGGATGCCGGGGCAGAAAAATTTGCAGCTCGACTGGGCGCAGACCTTTAAGGACGTGCGCTCGCTCACCTACCGCATTGACGCCGCCACCAACGTGGAGCTGAACGTGCGCATGCAGTGCGCCAGCGTGCAGGCGGCGCAGAGTTTGCGCAACGTTTTTGACGGTTTGAAGCTGGTGCAGAAAATCGCCTGGCAGAATATGAACCCCGGGCGCGCCAATCCTTTTGAAAGCCTTGAAGTTGATTCCAGCGAACAGTTAGTCTCATTCAAATTGATCGCCGATTACGCGGCGCTTGAAGGCGCCGCATCACTGGGGTCGCCGTAGCGGCGCCGCAATCAAAACAGACCGGGCGCTTGATACCAAGGAGCGCCTGCGTACGATCCGCCTCTAAAAACAAAAGGAGATCATGAAACAAAACTGCCGTGGTGTGGCTGCAGGAATTGAGTTCCCCCTGAGGCGGCCGAACGCCGCCAACCCATCCCGCCGCGCCGCCCGCCCGCACCGCCCGCTTGCCCGCCTGGTATTGCTGGCGGCGGCTCTGGCGCTTGGGCAGGGCGTTAACGCACAGGCGCAGGATAACTACGAAATTCAGGTGTACGGCTCCGAGCTGGTGGCGCCGGGAAACACCATGGTGGAGCTGCACAGCAACTACACCTTTTCCGGCAGCACCACGGTCAGCGATGGCATGTTGCCCACCAACGACCAGCTCCACGAAACCGTGGAAATCACGCACGGATTCAGCGATTTTTTCGAGACCGGATTTTACATTTTTACCGCGCAAACGCCGGGTTACGGCTATCAGTGGGTCGGCGATCACATCCGCCCGCGCTTTTCCATTCCCGAAAGCTGGCATTGGCCGGTGGGGCTGAGTATTTCAAACGAGATCGGCTATGCCCGGCCGCTGTTCGCGCACAATACGTGGACGTGGGAAATCCGCCCCATTATCGACAAGCAGATGGGGCGGCTCTATTGGTCCGTCAACCCGGTTTTTGACAAGTCTTTTCAGGGCCCCGATGCGAACAAGGGCTACATCTTCGGCCCGTCCGGAACCGTGACCTACGACGTGACCAAGCTGGTGAACGTGGGCGTGGAGTATTACAGCTCATTGGGCGACGTGCTGGGATTCGATCCCTTCATCGACCAGTCGCACCAGATTTTCGCGGTGCTGAATTTGAACTTCAGCCCGCGGTGGGAGTTCAACATTGGTCCCGGCTGGGGCCTGACCAACATCGGCGATCATCGCGACCACTTCATCCTGAAGATGATTATTGGACGCAGGTTCGATTTCCACTGGTAGGGCGGAGGGCGGATTCCGTGGCGCATTGCGGCGTGGAGCGAAACAGAGAGAAACCGGCCCGGCGGCGCCGGGCGCCGTTACAAAGCTTCGGCGGCGGCGGGCCTTCAGGATTCGACCGCCCGGGCGTAGATCATGGTCATATCGTCCTGCAGTTCGGGGCTTCCGGTCCATTCGGCCACGGCGCGGTAAATTTCATCCAGCAGAATATCCGGCGGCGATTGCAGCCCCCGGCGCGCCGCTTCAATCAGGCGCTGCTCGCCGAATTCCTCGCCAAAAGAATTTTCCGGCTCAACCATGCCGTCGGTAAATGCCAGCAGAACGTCGCCGGGATGCAGGGTTACGATTCCCTGGCGGTAGGCCATGGTTTTAAAAAGGCCCACGACCGTCCCGCCTTCTTCCAGGCGCAGCAATTCGTGGCCGCGAAACAGGAAGGGCGGCGGGTGGCCGGCGTTGGTGTAAGTGAGCTGCCGGGTGGCTTCGTCGTAGATGGAGAAGAAAAAGGTGGCGTATTTTTCCACCGGGGTGCTGTCATACACCTGGCGGTTCAGGCGCTCAACCACTTCGGCGGGCGAAAGGGCGGGCACGCCGTTGGAAGCGGTGGAATAGTTGAAGTCGTAGTAGAGAGCGTGGAGCGAAGATTGAATCGCCGCCATCAGCAGGGCGGCGGAAATTCCCTTGCCGCTGATATCGCCCAGAATCAGCCCCATGCGGCGCGAGCCGACCGGCAGAAAGTCAAAGTAGTCGCCGCTCACCACCCGGGCGGGCTTGCAGATGCCGCGCAATTGCAGGCCTTTGACGTCTGGAGTGTGTTGCGGGAAGAGCTGGGACTGGACTTCGCGGGCGATTTGCAGCTCGCGGTCAAGGCGCGATTTTTCACGCGACTCGAGAAGCAGGCGCTCGACCGAAGCGGTCATGTTGTCAAACGCCTCACCCAGCGCGCTCACCTGATCGTGAGCGGGCAGGTAAATGCGGTGCGAGAAGTCGCCGGCCTTCACCTTTTCGGTGGCGGCGTAGAGTTTATCCACCGTGGTGGTGATGGAGCGGGTGAGTTGAATGCCAATGATGAGGGCTACCAGTTCGATCACCAGCAGAAAAATGCTGACCACAACAAAGGCCACTACGGGGACCTGGGAGAATTCGCCCAGAGTGTTCAGCAACTGGCGCGTCAGGATGGAGGCCTGAGAGTTGACGCCTATCAGCGTGGGCGAGCCGCGTTGCTGTTGCGGCGCGCCGTTCCACTCCACCGGCTCGACGCTGGAGGCGCCGTAGACGGGGATATCCCAGAAGGCAACCTGCCGGGGCATGGGAACGGAATCGGATTGAATCACGTTGCGAGGCTGAGATCGCCCCGGTGTTTGCATTCCGGGAAGAGAAGGGTTGGAGGGGAATTGCGCTGTGCCGGCCGGCTCGCGCTCCAGGGTGTACACGGTAACGGGGCCAACGCCCATCCCGACCTTGTCGAGCAGTTGGGGGGAAACCGGCATGGAAAGGATAAGCGTGAGCGAACCGTGGGGAGTCACATCCCGGTCGATGGCGCGCAACTCAATTTTGTCCTTATCCGTCACCACCCCGGCAAACTCATCGCCGTGAAACCAGCCTGGAATCGTGACCGGCGGGTTTGCGGGCGAGCCGTCAAGGTGGAAGGACCGGGCTTCGGTTCCATACCACACCGTAATCGTAAGCCCGGGATAGTTTTTGGTGTGCTTGATCAGTCCGGTGGTGTAAAAGCGTTCGATTTCATCGATGAGTTGGGTGCTGTTGCGCGTGGCGGAGGGGCGCGCGGAATGGACTACGGCGCGGTTCAACTGCTTGAGCTCGTCGTACTGATTGCGAAGCTTTTGGCTTACCAGGTACGCGCCCAGTTGCCCGTTGACGATGAAGACGCCCAGGCCAACCAGTGTCAGGATCAGCAGAATGGGTACGATGGCGATAAAGACATACGTGACCAGGATGCGGCGGCTAAGCCGCCACAGCAGGCGGTGCCGCACATAGCCCAGCAGGCGGAACAGGTAATAAATGACGCAGGGAATGAAGGCGGCCCAGAACAGGAACTCAAGAAAACCCCCGGGCTGGCGCTGCAGCAGGTCGGAGACTTTGATGGCGATGCCGTACAGCAGAACCCAGAACGTAAACTTGGCCATGCGGTGGTAACGATACTCGCGCAGGAGGGTCGTCGTTATCATCGTGGGTCACCTGTCGTGGTCAGGTTTTATTGCTCCGGCTCGGGAGCGGCCGCAAAAGATGGCGCCGCCTCGCGGGCGAGCGCCCGCTGCACTTTGCTGCGGCGCGATCCGTAGCGAGTGTAGATGGCCATGCCGATGACCAGCCAGATGATGAGCCGCAGCCACGTGGAGGCGGGCAGGCTGGCCATGAGCCCCAAAGATATTATGATGCCAAGAATGGGAACAACGGGTACCCAGGGGGTGCGAAAAGGACGTTCCAGTTCCGGCCGCTTGACGCGCAACACCCAGATGCCGGCGCAAACAATCACAAACGCCAGCAGGGTGCCAATACTGACCAGTTCTCCGAGAATGCCGATCGGGATCAGGGCCGCGAACACGGCTACGAAACTGCCTACCAGGATGCTGGAAATCCAGGGGGTGCGGAAGCGGGGGTGGATGGCGCTGGCCCAGGCGGGCAGCAGACCGTCGCGCGACATGGAGAAAAAGACCCGCGACTGGCCCAGCAGCATCACCAGCATCACCGTGCCGAGGCCGAAAATGGCGCCGATTTTTACCAGAAAGCTCCCCCACCGCACGCCCGGAACGGCGTCAATGCCCACCGCGACCGGGTCTGAAATGTTGAGGGCTTTGTAGGAGACAACGCCGGTGAGCAATCCGGAAACCACGATATAAAGGATGGTGCAAATCACCAAAGAGCCGAGGATGCCGATGGGCATATCGCGCCGGGGATTTTTGGCCTCCTGTGCGGCGGTGGAGACGGCGTCAAAACCGATATAGGCAAAAAAGATGACGGCCGCCCCGCGCGCAATTCCCGACCATCCGTAGCTTCCAAACTCACCGGTGTTAGGCGGAATAAACGGCCGCCAGTGGGAGAAGAAGAGCGCGGGCTTGTGGAAAAAATACACGCTGGCCACGCCGATAAAAAGCAGAACGATTGAAATTTTTACCATGACGATGGCGGAATTTAAATTCGCCGATTCTTTGATGCCGACGACCAGCACAAGGGTGACCATGACGATGGCGGAAAAAGCAATCAGGTCAAAATACGCAAAGCGGTGCGGCAGCGAGGCGGGGTTGATGCCTTGCGCGACCAAAGAATCCTGGATGCGCGCCAGTTTTTCCCAATGGTGGTGATAGCGAACCAGCGGCTCGCCGTGGGCGCTGCTGAATTGCGGAGGCAAATGGATGCCGAAGTCCTGGAGAAAGCTGAGCACGTACCCGCTCCAGCCGGAAGCGACCGTGGCGGCCCCGAAGGCATATTCCAGAATCAGGTCCCAGCCGATGATCCAGGCAAAAATTTCTCCGAGCGTGGCATAGCCGTAGGTATAGGCTGAGCCGGCGATGGGAATCATGGAGGCGAACTCAGCGTAACAGAGACCGGCAAAGGCGCAGGCGGAGCCGGCCAAAATAAACGAGAGGATAATTGCGGGGCCGGCGTACTTGGCGGCGGCTTGACCGGTTAAAACAAAAATGCCCGCGCCGATGATGGCGCCGATGCCTAATGAAACCAGGTTTACAGGGCCAAGCGCCCGGCGCAGAGTGTGTTCACCGTGCTCGGAAGCTTCCGCCATGATCGTGTCAATCGGCTTGGTAGCCAAATAATGGGCCATCCATATCTCCTGTTAATGCGAGCATCCGAACGCGTCGCGCGTTACCGGCGGCTGTTTTCTATTCGTCGCTCGCGCTCATCGGCGTTAAGTTTTGCGCTCTGCCCCGCCATAGAAAATATACCGGAATTCCCAGGGCTACAATCACTAAACCCGCCAGGCTGCGTCCCGTCTTGTGCACTAAGAGTACCCATTCAATCACCATCGCCATCACGATATAAAGGGCGGGCAGCAGCGGGTATCCAAGGGCGCGATAGGGACGCGGCCATTCGGGCCGGGTCCGGCGCAAACGGAAAATGCCGGCGATGGTCAGAATGTAAAAAAGCAATACGGCGAACACCACATAGTCCAGCAATTGGCTATAGGTGCCCGAAAGCGTCAGCAGGCAGGCCCACACAGCCTGCACAACGATTGAAGTGGAGGGCGTATGAAAACGAGGGTGCACCCGGGAGACCGGCCGGAAAAAAAGGCCGTCTTTGGCCATGGCGTAATAAACACGGGCTCCGGCCAGCAGCATGCCGTTCATGCAGCCGAAAGTCGAGATCATAATGGCAGCCGCCATCAAAGCCTCGCCGTGCGCGCCGAACATCACCTGCATCACGGCCGTGGCCACGCGGTCCTCCGCGGCGTATTGCACTCCCCGGGCCAGAACCGTGGCGCCGTGCGGGTCGCCGTAAAACGGCAGCACGTGCACGTAAACCCAGTTGCAGGCAACGTACAGCGAGCAGACCGTGAGCGTTCCCACGGCAAGCGCCAGCGGCAGATTGCGCCTGGGATTCTTTATTTCCGCGCCGGTAAACGTGACGTTGTTCCAGGCGTCTGAAGAAAACAGCGGCCCTACAAGGGCAACACCGACCGCGGCGATCAGGGCGTAGCCGGTGAGCGGAGGCGAAGTGGGAGCCTGCGGCGCCATATTGGCCGCGGCGGCGTGACCCAGCACCCAGTACAGCCCCAGGCCCACAATGCCGAGCAACGCCGCAACTTTCAGCGTGGTGAAGATATTCTGAACCCAGGCACCGGCCCGGATGCCGTATATGTTGATGCCGCTCAGCAGCAGCAGGCTCAGGATCGCCGCCAATTGCTGGGTGGAAAGAGCCAGTGGAATGTTATAGCCGGCAATCCGGAGAGCGCCCAGCGAAAGAAAATAGTTCGTGGCTGAGACCGATGGAAAGAAGACTCCCAAAAACTTTCCGAACGCCACGGCCACCGCTGCCACGGTTCCGGTTTGAATGACCAGGAACAGAGTCCAGCCGTACAGGAATCCGAAAAGAGGGCCAAAAGCCTCCCTCAGGTAAATGTATTGGCCGCCGGCCCGCGGCATCATGGCGGCCAGTTCACCATAACTCACCGCGCCAATCACCGTCATGACGCCGCTGATCACCCAGGTGAGCACAAGCAGCCCGGGCGACTTCACCTGGCGTGCAATATCCGCGGCCACAATAAAGATGCCGGAGCCAATCATCGACCCCATCACGATGGTGGTGGAATCGAGCAGGCCAAGGCTTTTCACCAGCTCCGCCGCGGCGCCGGTAGGGGTGGCCTTCATTGTCCTTGAAGTTGCCATGCGGTTCAGCTTATTTTCTGACCGGCTCCCGTCCGGCCGCGACACCACACCGGCTTAAGCGTTCTTCACCTGGCGGCGGAGGGAAGCCAGCAACCGGCGTGCGGCTTCGCCTGCGTCCGCACCCTCGTGCAGCGCCTGAATGACCGCAACGGAGTCGGCCCCTGCCTGCAGTACGCCGGCCGCATTTTCCGAGGTGATGCCGCCAATGGCCACCAGAGGCTTCCGGGTTGCCGCCCGGGCTGCGGATAATCCGGCCAACCCCACGACAGGGCTTGGATTTTGCCTGGACCGGGTGGGAAAAACCGGGCCATAGGCGACGTAATCCACCGGCGCCCGGTCCGCTTCCGCCAACTGGCCAAGGTCGTGAGTGGAATAGCCCACGATTTTATTGTTCCCCAATATCCGGCGGGCTTCTTCAACCGGGAAATCATCCTGGCCAAGATGGACGCCGTCCGCTTCAACAGCCAGGGCAATATCCGTCCGGTCGTTGACGATGAAGGCCGCCTGGGCTTGATGAATAAGGGAGGAAAGCTGCAGGCACGCATCATAAATGTCGCGCGAGGCGTTTTCCTTATCCCGGTACTGGATCAAACGCACGCCGGCCTTCAGCAATGCCTCTGCCATCGCGGCCGGCGAACGGCCCTCCAGCCGCTGGGCATCAATAATGGCGTACAGGCTCGGCAGGGTGAAATTCATGGTTTAAACAGCGGCGCGCGACGCCTGTGCTGGCCTTGGCGGCCAGCCGCCGCTCCGCGGCGCTATTCAATCGCAGTTCCGTTACCCATAAATCTGGAAATGAAGTGCGTATCAAAGTTGCCGGCGCGGAAATCGGGATCGGCCATCACCTTTTCGTGCACGGGAATCGAGGTGGAGATCCCTTCAATCACGAACATGCTTAACGCCCGTCGCATCCGCTCAATGGCTTCATCCCGGTCGCCGCCGTGAACCACAAGCTTGGCAATCAAAGAATCGTAGTACGGTGGGATTATTCCTTCCGTGTAGGCGGCGCGGTCCACTCGCACGCCAGGGCCGCCAGGCACGTGCAAGCCGGTCACCTTGCCGGCGCAGGGAGCGAAATTGACAGGGTTTTCCGCGCAGATTCGACACTCAATGGAGTGCCCTCGCATTTCCACGGTTTCGCCGCGAACCGGCATCCGCTCGCCTGCCGCCAGGCGAATCTGCATCTTGACCAGGTCGAGCCCGGTTACCATCTCCGTGACCGGATGCTCCACCTGAATGCGGGTATTCATCTCCAAAAAGTATAGCTTCCGGTCTTCATCCATCAGGAATTCAACCGTGCCGGCGTTGGTGTAGCCAACTTTTCGCAGCGCTTCCACCACCATATGGCCCATGCGCTTGCGCGTGGGGGCGTCGATTTGAGTGGAGGGTGATTCTTCCACCAGCTTCTGGTGGCGGCGCTGAATCGTACACTCGCGTTCGCCCAGATGGATTACCTTGCCGTGCTGGTCCGCCATCGCCTGGAACTCAATGTGCCGCGGCGAGGCGATATACTTCTCAAAGTACACATCGGGCGACCCGAAGGCCGCCTGCGCCTCAGACTGTGCGGCCTGCACGGCCCTCCACAAATCCTGCGGCTGTTGAACCACTCTCATTCCGCGGCCGCCCCCGCCTGCCGCCGCCTTCACCATCACGGGAAGGCCGATCTCGCGGGCCAGGCTCAACGCCTGCTGCTCGTCCTGCAGAATGCCGGAGCCCGGCAGCACAGGCAGGCCCAGTTCCGCCATTTTCTTCCGGGCCTGATCCTTGTCGCCCATCAGCCGGATCACTTCCGGCCGGGGTCCGATGAAGGTAAGTTTGGAGGTTTCGCAAACTTCGGCGAAGTGGGCGTTTTCAGAAAGGAACCCGTAGCCCGGATGGATGGCATCCGCGTTGGTGATCTCCGCCGCGGAGATGATGCTGGCAACGTTTAAATAACTTTCGCTGCTGCGCGGCGGGCCAATGCAAATGGCCTCGTCGGCAAAGCGAACGTGCAAAGCGTACCGGTCAGCCTCTGAATAGACGGCGACCGTTCCAATGCCCATCTCCTTGCAGGCGCAAATGACGCGCACCGCAATTTCACCACGATTCGCGATCAGAATCTTCTTGAACATGCCTAAGTTTCCGCTTCTCTCGCCGTTGCGTGGCGCTTCGGGGTCGCTGCTGCAATGGCCTTCCACGGCTTTTGGAGTTTGGTGCGCACTAGTGTGGCGTCCAGTGCGGATGGGCCCGTACCAGTCCGTCTACCCAGGCAATGCGATAGGCCAGAAAGCATCCAAACGCCACGCTTAAAAGGCCGCAGGCCGTCGCCAGATGGCGATTCAAAGCGCCCATTCTGGTGCTGCCGTAGGTAAAGGTTCCCGCCATGGCCACGGTGATCAGCACCATGCCGGCGATAGTTCCCCCGCCGAAAATGGCCAGGTAGCCCGCCGCCCAATACGGATTGCGAATCGTGGTCAGCACCAGCAGCGCCACGGCAGCCGATCCCGCCAGGCCGTGCACAATTCCAATCACCAGCGGCCGGAGGGTTTGATAAACCCCCAGCTTTCCCAAGTGCCGGTCAAGCCAGTGTTTGGGCTCGTGGTGTTCGTGGCTTTCCGCTTCGTCCTGCCAGTGCACGTGGCTGTGCAGATGGGCCACGCCATCGTGAAGGTGTGTGTGGGTATGCACGTGGCCCGGCGGAGTCAGGTTTTCCTGCAGCCAGGTCAGCACGCCGGTCAGGTTCAGCACGCCCAGCAATATCAGCATCAGGGCAACGGTCATTTCCATGCTCAACCCCAGGCGGGCGGGAATAATCACCTTGAAGAGAATAATGGCCGCTCCAACTGCCACAATCGTCAGAGTATGCCCAACCCCCCACAGCCCCCCTATGGCCGCAGCCTGTTTCACGCTGCGCTCCCGGCTAACAATGGTGGCAATGGCTATCACGTGGTCCGGGTCTGTCGCGTGCCGCATCCCCAGAAAGAATCCCAGCATTAGAATGGCGATAAATGTGGTCATGGTTCAGGTTCGGTTGCGGCGCGCTGGCTGCTTGCCGCGATTTTGCTGCTTCACAGTGTAGCATTTCTCCCCATTCCCACCGCGGCTGAGGTTGGTGGGGCTTTCGGCGATAAAACCGGAAGCCGTCCAGGTGCTGTTAGCGCCGGACGGCTTCCGGGGTCGGGTCGTTAAAATCGAATCTTGGATCAGAACTTACATTGCGGAGGCAATGCTATTGACGTGGATGGACTTCTTGCCTTTGTTCAGGTGCCCGGTGACCTTCACTTCGTGGCCCAGGTCTGATTCCTTTACCGCGGCCTGGTTGGTGATGGGGAGCACGCTCTTATCGGCTGAATTTACAAACACATACTTGGCGCCTTTCTTGGTAACGCAGGTAATGGCGCACGCTTTGTGGCTCGCGCTGGCGCCCTTGGCTCCGCACAGGCTGTCGCTAATCCAGCCCTGCCAAGTTGTTGCAGCGTTTGCCGCGGCGGAAAAGGTCAGTGCAAAACCCAGCGCCGCTACAATCGCCATCATCGATCCAAATTTCTTCATAGTTCCTCCTGTTTCAATCAAGAAGTTGAGGCGGACGTATCCCGGCCGGGCACGTTGGGTCCAACCGTCCCGCAGGCCAGATGTCCGCCACACCCGGGACCTCCCATCAATTCTAATACGAAACCTTTGTCCGGACGGATTGTATTTTATGACGCCCGCCCGATCAGCACCTTTTTCCCGCTGGGCTGCGGCTGGCCTTCCCCGGGCTCAACCGTAACCGCAAAGGTCTTTACAGACAAATGTTTTGGCAAAGACGGCAGAACCACTGAGCCGTTGCCCTGCTGGTCGGTATTAAAAACTCCGGCGCTCACCGGATTGCCACTGGCTGGCGCCAGCCAGAGTTGATAAATGCGGCCCTCCGGCAAAGCGGGAAGATTGGCGGCGTAAAAGATGAGCCCATGAGCGGGATTGTAAAAGACCCGGCCCTGCGGCGCCGGTCGCGCCTCCGCCGCGGAAAGCGTTACTGCCAGCGTGTCGCTTGACGTCAGCACCTGGGCGATGGCCTGGGCCCGTCGCGATGAGATTTCCAATTCGTCGCGCTCCGCGCGCAGGCGTCCGGCGGCGCGCACCAACTGCTGTACTTCGTGGGTCATCCTTTCATTCTGCGCGCCAAGCCACACGATGGTGGCGCCCAGAACCAGCGCCGGCAGCAGCACCGCAGGCGTTAGCCAGGCCATCCGAGGCGGGGGTGCGGCCGCTGGTGCCCTGCGCCCGGTTGCTTGTTGCGCCTTCTCCGCGCGGATGCTCTCCAACATGGCCTGGCGCGCCTTGGCGGGTGGGATGGCCGTACGTGCGCCAGGTTCCACCAGCGCCAGTCCGGAGCGTATCTGGCCCAGCCGGGCCGCGCATTCGCTGCAGGCCTTTACGTGCTCGGCGACGGCACGGGATTCCTCATCCTCCAGCGCGCCCAGCGCGTAAAGCTCCAGATTCTCTTCAAAGGGCGTGTGGTTGCTCAAGGGTTAAGCGCCTGCCTTAACGTTTGCAGCGCGCTGCGCAAGCGCGTTTTTACGGTTCCCAACGGCTCGCCGGTGGCCGCCGCAATTTTCGTATGAATCATGCCCATATAATATGCCAGTTCCAGCGTTTTCTGCTGCGCCTCCACGGTCGCGCCGGGAGATGTTATTTTGATTCATGGAATAGACCTCCTCAAGGTATTGCAGAGCATCTGCGGGCACTATGCTGTTCTCCATGCCCGTGCGAGGCAAGAGGGAATTCCGGCGCCAGGCACGCGGAGTGTTCCGCCGGCGGCAATTCAGCAGGAATTTGGTGAAGCTGCAGCGGTCGCCGCTTTGGTAGTGGTGCAGTTTGAATTTTCACAGGTGTGATTACGAGCTGTGAGCTGCGGACTTGGGGCTTAATATGTCGCTGATTTTGTCCCATTGCTCCGCATATCTCCGCACCATCGCGGGCTTTACGTTGAGGCCTTTGAAACCGTCTTTGTACTCGAAGTGACCGTCCTTCATCAGACCCTCTCCGCTCTGAAGGAAGCCCGTTGCATCAATGACATCCTTCCAATCCTCGCCAGTTAGAACGTAGAAGTCTGGCCGTTGGTCATCTGCTTTCTTGTAAAAATCAACAAGAACCAACACTTCTGCTTTTTCGCAAGCGAATGCTCTGCAAGCCGGCCACTCGTTCTTCTGCTTCGACTTGACCTGCATGCGAAGCATGCCGCCGTCCGCAACGTCCAGCAGAAGATCGACAGATTTGCGATTGCCAAGAGTAAGCTGCGCGTATATGCCCCTTTTGCATAGTTCGCTGGCTACGGCATATTCGCCGGCAAGTCCCAGCGTCTCTTTAGGGATTTCCATTACCGCACCTCCAGTGCGGATTATAACCCTGTGGAAAACGAAATTGCACCGCTACCGCCGCTTGTCTTCAAGCCTTGGCTTGACATCGGGAAAAGGTTTTCATAATCTGCGGGCGCTTCAATTCGCGCTGGGCACAGTGCGGCGGGCAGGGCAAGGGCGGGCCCGCAATCCAGGCCGGAAACCGAGGATTACCATGAAACGGCTCATTACGCGGCGGCGCTTTGCAAAAGACAGTGCCGCTCTCTCGTTGGCGTCTGTGGTTCCCGCGGGGTTATTCGGGCAGTCGGATGGAGCGCGGCAAATCGAAGTGCGGGCTGACGACAAAATTGGCGAGGTCCGCCCGGCGCTGCACGGTCAGTTTGCCGAGCACCTGGGTTCCTGCGTGTATGGCGGATTGTGGGTGGGTAAATCGTCGCCCATTCCCAACGTCAACGGCTATCGCAAGGCGGCGGTGGATTACCTGAAGGAGCTGGGTGTGCCGGTGCTGCGATGGCCGGGTGGCTGCTTTGCCGATGACTACCACTGGCGCGAGGGCATAGGCGCCCCTGAAAAGCGTCCCAAGCGCGTGAACATCCACTGGGGCGGTTATGTGGAAGACAACAGCTTTGGCACCCACGAATTTATCGGCCTTTGCCGCCTGATTGGCGCGGAGCCCTATCTGGCCGGCAACGTGGGCAGTGGCAGCCCGCGGGAGATGCGTGACTGGGTGGAATACTGCAACCAGCCCTCGGGCAGCACGCTGGCGGAAGAGCGCGCCGCGAACGGCTCGCCGGAGCCTTTCCAGGTGCGGCTGTGGGGCGTGGGAAACGAAAGCTGGGGATGCGGCGGCCAGATGACTCCCGACGAATACGCGGCCTATTTCCGGCGGTTTTCGGTGTTCCTGCGCGAATTTGGCGGCACGCACCTCTTTCTGATAGCCAGCGGCCCCAATAACAACAACGTTGCCTGGACGCGCGGGCTGATGGACGGGCTGGTGCGTCACCGGCCGGCTGACGGCGTCTCCATGCACTACTACTCCTGGGCCCGGCAGGAGCCCACCAAGTTCGACGTGGACCACATGAACGAGCAGCTTTCCAGCTTTGCCAAGATTGAGCAGGCGGTTATCCAGCAGCGCGCCCTGCTGGATGGCTACGACCGGGGCAAAAACGTGGGTTTGATCGTGGACGAATGGGGCGTTTGGGACCGCGGCATCCCGGATGAAGAGAAGAATTACGGCCGCTTGTGGCAGCAAAGCACCATGCGCAGCGCCGTGGCCGCGGGGCTGGGCCTGAACCTGTTTAACCGCCAGGCGGATAAGCTGTATATGTGCAACATCGCGCAAATGGTGAACGTGTTGCAATCCATGCTGCTCACCGACGGGCCGGCGGGCAGGAATTGCATACGCACCACCAGCTACTACGCGTTCCTTCTGTTCAAGCCTCACCGCGGCAAGATGGCGGTGCCGGTTGAAGCGGCGGATAATGGGCCCCTGGGGCTTTCGGCCTCGGCCACGCTGGGCGAGGGTGAGCTGAACCTAAGCCTGGTGAATCCGCGGCACGATCAGGATATGGATGTGGTCTGCTCGGTGCGCGGCGGCAAACCCTCAAGCGCCACGGCGCAGATTCTGCACGATGCAGATTGGAACGCGTGTAATACCTTTGATCAGCCGGACCGCGTAAAGCCGGGCTCGCATCCGGTCGCGGTGGATAACGGGAAAGTGCGGATCGGCCTGCCGCCGCTTTCCCTGCTGACGGCCATCATCAAGCTGGGCTAGCCCGCGCGTGATTTGTGGCGTGTAATCAGCTCGCCGGTCGAGGGCGGAGGTGTGCAGGGCGGCGACGAGGAAAAACGATGAAAAAAGAAAAGTTTGTTATCGGCATTGATTACGGCACGGAATCCGGCCGCGTGGCGGTGGTGCGAGCGCGCAACGGAGAAGAGGCCGGCAACGCCATTGTGCCTTATGCGGACGGCGTGATTGATGAGAAGCTGCCCGGCGGCGGGCCTCGCCTGGAACCGGACTGGGCGCTGCAAAACCCGCGCGATTATCTGCAGGTGGTGGAAAAGGGCGTGCCCAGGGCGCTGCGGGCTGCCGGCGTTAAGCCTGGCGCGGTGATTGGAGTAGGCACGGATTTTACCGCCTCAACGCCGCTGCCCGCCAAGGCCGATGGCACGCCACTCTGCATGCTGCCGCGCTTCCGCAAAATCCCGCACGCCTGGGTAAAGCTGTGGAAGCATCACGCCGCCCAGCCGGAAGCCAACCGCATTAACCAGGTGGGGGCGGAGCGCGGCGAGGAGTTTATCCGGACCTACGGCGGGCGCTACTCCTCCGAGTGGTTTTTTTCCAAGCTGTTGCAGATTCTGGACGAGGCGCCGGAAATTTACGAGGAGACCGACCGCTTTATTGAGGCTGCGGATTGGATTGTGTGGCAATTGACCGGTGAGGAGAAGCGCAACACCTGTACGGCGGGCTACAAGGCTATGTGGGCCAAGGGCAGGGGATTTCCGTCGCCGGAATTCTTCCGCGCCCTGCATCCGCGCATGGAAGACGTGATCGGAACCAAAGTGCCGGAGGAATATTATCCGCTGGGTTCGCGAGCCGGCGGACTGACGCCGGAATGGGCGGACAAAACCGGCCTGGCCGCCGGTACGGCGGTTTGCATTGGGAATGTGGACGCTCACGTGGCCGTGCCCGCCTGCACAGTTACACAGCCCGGCGCCATGGTGATGATCATGGGCACCTCCATTTGCCACCTGGCGCTGGGGCCGGCCAGGTGCGCGGTGGAGGGCATGTGCGGCACCGTGGAAGACGGCGTGATTCCCGGCCTGTGGGGTTTTGAAGCCGGCCAGTCCGCCGTGGGCGATATTTTTGGCTGGTTTTTTGAAAATGGAGTTCCGGCCAGCGTGGAGCGGGCGGCGCGCGAACAGAAGATGAGCGTGAAGGATTTTCTGGAAAAGCAGGCGGCGCGGCTGCGGCCCGCGGAGTCGGGCGTGCTGGGGCTGGACTGGTGGAACGGCAACCGCTCCATTCTGGTGGACGCGGATTTGACCGGGGTGCTGGTGGGCATGAGCCTGGCCACTACCGCGCAGGAAGTTTATCGCGCCCTGATTGAGGCCACCGCCTTCGGCACGCGCCAGATTGTGGAGGCGTTCAACGCCAGGGGCGTGGCCGTGAACGTGCTTTATGCCTGCGGCGGGCTGCCGGAACGCAATCAGTTGCTGATGCAGATTTTTGCAGACGTGACGGGCCTTGAAATTCGCCTGGCCAAGCAGTTGATGACCTGCCCGGCGCTGGGCAGCGCCATGCACGCCGCGGTGGCGGCCGGAAGCCAGGCGGGAGGCTACGATTCCATTGTGCAGGCTGCGCAACACATGGCCGCTGTTCAGAAGCACAGCTATAAGCCCAACGCGCAGCGCCACGGCGTGTATAACCACCTGTTCCGCGAATATCAGTTGCTGCACGACTACTTTGGCCGCGGCGCGAACGATGTGATGAAGCGCCTGAAAGAATTGCGCAAGCAGGTGATGCAGGGCGGATAGGATTATACAAAGCGTGTGCTAGCAAATGCCAGTCAGTTCCTGTACGTCGGAGCCGAATATAGTGTTGTAGACTATGTCATATGGCGAAGTTTAGGTTCGCTCCTTGGCTACGGGAATGGCTTGTTGGCCTTGGAAGGACTCTCGTTTGAGTGGGACGCCGGTAACGTCTCCAAAAGCCAGCAAAAGCATGGAGTAACCTGCGAGGAAGCCGAGGAAGCCTTTGTTGGCGGTCAATTTATTGCACTGGGAGAGCAGGTGCAGCCGCCTGTCAATGAACCAAGGTACGGCGTCTTGGGTAAGACGGCGACAGGCAGGCTGCTTTTTGTAGCTTTTACGTTGCGCAACTTGGAAATTCGTGTGATCTCCGCGCGTCCCGCGAATGAAAAAGAGAGGAGATTCTATGCCTCGTTACGTCAAGAATAAGTCCGAATACAAAAGCGTGACCTTTGAGGCGCGCAAGATCAAGGCGGCTATGAAGAGCGAAGGGGGGCGTCGCAAGTTGCCAACCTCTGTGGCGCTGGATCCGCAACTGATTGCCGATCTGAAAGCTGAGGCGAAAGCCCGCGGCGTGCCTTATCAGATTTTGATGCGCATGTTCATAATCGACGGATTCAGGCGTTTGAAGGGTGCGGGCAAGGAGGAGAGGCGTTGAATTTTGACGGCTTTTTCTCGGTATTGCCCACGCCTTTTGCCCAGGACGGCTCGCTGGACCTGGAAAGCCTGCGCCGCGTGGTGGACCTGGTAATTGATGCGGGCGTGGACGGCATGACGGCGCTGGGCGTTACCGGCGAAGTGGACCGGCTGAACGAGAGTGAACGGCATCAGGTGCTTGAAACCGTGCTGGGGCACGCCAACGGGCGCGTGCCGGTGGTGGCGGGCGCCACCGCGCAGGGCTTGCAGACCTGCATTGAGCTCAGCCGCACCGCTCGCGACGCGGGCGCGAGCGCCGTAATGGTTAGCCCGCCGCGCCTGGTAAAGCTGAACTCCGATGCGGTGTTTGCTCACTTTGCACGCCTGGCCGAAGCCGTGGATATTCCGATTGTGGTGCAGGATTATCCGCCCGTGTCGGGCTACACGATGGAGCCCTGGCTGCTGGCGCGCATCGCGCGCGAAATTCCCCGCGCCCGCGCCATCAAGCTGGAAGATCCGCCCACGCCGTTCAAGACCTCGCTCATTCTGGAACAGGCCGGCGCCACCCCGGTAAAAATTCTGGGCGGGCTGTGCGGTGTTTATCTGATCGAGGAATTGCTGGCGGGGGCCAGTGGCGCGATGACGGGCTTTGCGTATCCGGAGATGCTGGTAGAGGTGGTGCGGCTGTTCCGCAGCGGCCATCACGCCCAGGCGGCCAACGCTTTTTACCGCTACGTGCCGCTGATGCGCTTTGAATTCCAGCCGGTCATTGGCATGGCCATCCGCAAGGAGATTTTGCGGCGCCGCGGAGCGCTGGCAGCAGCCGTTGTGCGCGCGCCCGCTGCCCGGCTGGATGCGGCGACCATAACAGCGCTTGACGGGCTGCTGGCCTGGATGCGCGACGGCCAGGGGGTGAAATGGATCTCGGTTTAAAAGATAAAGTGGCCATGGTGGCGGGCGCCAGCAAAGGCCTGGGGTATGCGGTGGCCAGGGCGCTGGCGGCCGAAGGAGCGCGGGTTTCCATGGCCTCCCGCGACGCCGATGCGGTGAAGGCCGCGGCGGAGCGCGTGCGGCAGGAAACCGGGGCTGGGACGCTGGGGGTGCCGGCCGATGTGCGCGGCGCACAGGCGATTGCACGCTGGCATCAGGAGACGGTCGGGAAACTGGGTGAGGTCGATCTGCTGGTTACAAACTCCGGCGGGCCGCCGGCCGGGCCGCTCAGCGCCTTTGATGACGCCGCCTGGCAGAACGCCCTGGACCTGCTGCTGATGAGCGTGGTGCGGATGGTGCGCACCGTGACGCCGGGCATGGTGGCGCGGCGGCAGGGCAGCCTGCTGCTGCTGACCTCCTCTTCGGTGAAGGAGCCGATCCCCAATCTGGCGCTCTCCAACGTGATCCGGCCGTCGGTGGCGGCGCTGGCCAAATCCCTGGCCAATGAGCTGGCGCCGCACGGCATCCGGGTAAATCACCTGATTCCCGGCCGCATCGCCACGGATCGCCTGCGCGCGCTGGATGAAATCAACAGCCGTAAGGCTGGCGTTGCGCTGGAGGAGCAGCAACGGCGCGCCATGGCGAATATTCCGCTGGGGCGCTACGGACAGCCGGAGGAATTTGGCGCTGCGGCGGCCTTTCTGCTCTCCGGCGCGGCCGCATTCATTACCGGCGCCACGCTGCAGGTGGATGGCGGCCAGGTAAGGTACGTGTTGTAGAGCCACACCGGTGAACCCTGCCTTGAAAGCGGTCCGATGCCTGAGACCTCATTGAATGCTGCGGCCGATCCCGGCGCAGACGCGGACCGCGGCTTTGTGCGCGGCCTCGGCCTGTTTGACAGCGTTATGATTGTGGCCGGAGTGATGATTGGCTCCGGCATTTTCATTGTCCCGGCGGAAATCGCGCGGGAAACCGGCAGCGCCGGCGGTTTGCTGGCGGCCTGGTGCCTTACCGGTGCGCTGACGATTACCGCGGCTCTCTGCTACGGCGAGCTGGCGGCCATGATTCCGCACGCTGGCGGCATGTACGTTTACCTGCGTGAGGCCTTTTCGCCGCTATGTGGCTTTCTTTACGGCTGGACGCTGTTCACCGTTATCCAGACCGGCACCATCGCCGCGGTCTCCGTGGCCTTTGCGCGCTACCTGGGCGTGCTGTGGCCCGCCATTGCCGAGGATCGCTACCTGATCGCGCCCCGCCACCTTTCCGCCAATTACGCCGTTTCGCTTTCCACGGCGCAGCTTGTGGCCGTGGGCGTAATCGCACTGCTTTCCTGGACCAACAGCCGCGGCCTCGACTACGGGCGTATGGTGCAAAACGTGTTTACCTCTGCCAAAGTCGCGGCGTTATTTGGTTTGATCGGGGCAGGCCTGCTGCTGGGCTGGCGCGCCGCTGTAGTGCACGCCAATTTTAGCCATGCGTGGCGCGCCTCGGGCTATGTGCCGCTGCGCCCCGGTGTGGCGCCGGTTACGCTGTTTGGATTGCTGGCCGCTATTGCCGTGGCGCAATCGGGAGCGCTGTTTTCCGCCGACTCCTGGCACGACGTTACTTTTGCCGCGGCGGAAGTGCGCGACCCGCGCCGCACGCTGCCCCGGGCGCTGGCGCTGGGTGCCACGGCGGTGATTGCGCTTTACCTGCTGGCCAACGTCAGCTCCCTGGCGGTGTTGCCGCTTGCCGCCATTCAACAGGCCGGAGCGGACCGCGTGGCCACGGCGATGCTGCGGGTTATTTTTCCGGGCGCGGGCGAGGCAGCCATGGCCCTGGCCATTATGCTCTCAACCTTTGGCTGCGTTAACAGTCTGGTGCTGGCGGGGCCGCGCGCCTACTACGTAATGGCGCAGGATCGCCTTTTTTTTCTGAAAGCCGGGCGGTTGAACGCCGCCCACGTGCCTGGATGGTCGATTGCGGCGCAGGGTGTGTGGGCCGTGCTGCTGGTGCTGCCGCGCACCTTTGATTCGCAAAGGCGAACCTACGGCAACCTGTACAGCAATCTGTTGGATTACGTGATTTCCTCCGCGTTGATCTTTTACATCCTGACCATCGCCGGCCTTATCCGGCTGCGACGCAGGCATCCGGAATGGGAGCGGCCCTTTCGCGTGCCGGCCTATCCCCTGCTGCCGCTGGCTTACGTGGCGGGCGCGAGCCTGGTGCTGGCGGCGCTGTTTGCTTACCGGCCGCACACTACCTGGCCCGGCCTGGTGATTGTGGTGGCAGGAGTGCCTGTTTACTGGCTGTTGAGGCGGCGCAGCCATACAGATTTTGCCGCAAGCGACCGCGCCTGATCGATTCCCGGCATTCCACAACCCGCGCGCCTTGGCCAGCCCGCTTTAAACCTGCGCTGTTCAAACAGCACGGTCAGAAGCGGGCTGACCTCGATGCCGTGAAACGGCTATCCCACGGTCAAAAATAAATCGTCTCATTTGTCTCAGTCGTCTCCCGCGTCTCACGGAGCCCTGCTAGACTTCCTCTTGAGTCTCAAATTTCGACCCGGAGGCGCGTGCGCCTTGGCTCAGGTTGCCTGCTGGGGCGGCGCGGGATTTTTGTAGCACGAAAGGAGGGTAGCGATGGCAAATGGACCGCAAGGGCTGCGCTCGCCCGCCTTTAGAATGGCAAACCGCCCATGCTGCGACGCGGGCGGGTTCGCCCGAATCATCAATAGAACGGTACGTGTAATTTTTTACACCAGAACGAACCCAAGGTTATTGATAATAAAGCATATCCTAAAGAACGAACCCAATTTTAATGTTCAAATTTCACTTAAGAGGCGGAAAACGCATGAGATGCACGGAAAAAACGAATCCAATGGGGTTAAACGATGTGTAATCAAGTTGATACGCTAATGGCCGGAGGCGGATTAGAAGGTCGTGGGAAAATCCCCTTCGTCGGTCATTCCGGGCGTAGCGAGGAATCTGCTTTTCTTTGCAGCCGACAACAAGGCAGATTTTTAGTCGCCTGCGGCTGCTCAGGATGACGGCTCAACTTCTTTTCAGCAACCTGTCAAAGCGATTTTGGGCTGGGTTGCGTTGGGTTCGGGGCAGCAGGATTGGAAGGTTGAACAGAAGACGACCGCAGGCAGGTCAGGTGCTGCGCTGGGTTGAGGCACGCTAGGGATATGCTCGCCTTGCAGAGAGGGGAAAGGTGTGCTCTCTTATGCACGGGCGTCATCATGCCGGTGGTAGGGTCGAAATTGACCGTCACGGTCTGTTTGGAGGCAGACGCCCGCAGGTAAAATTTCAACAGGCATGGTGCGGATGCAAGGTACGGGAGGCGTTCTTTTTTGATATAGTGGCGCAAACCGGTTCACCGAAAACGAGATCATCAGGAGGTAGCCCATGAAAAAATCCCTGGCTATGACGCGTCGGCGATTTGTTACCACGGCCTCGGCGGCGGCGGGCGCGCTGGCTTTCGACTCACCTCTGGCGCCGCTGCGCCGCTTGCAGGCCGCGCCTCAGGACGCCACTGTGGATGACGTGCCGCCCATGAAGGACGCGAAGGAAAAGGTTGCGTACAAGGCCAGGCCATTTCCCATGCGGCAGGTAAGGCTGGCTGCCGGACCCTTTAAGGACGCAATGGATGTGAACGCGAAGGTGCTGCACGAATTACCCAGCGACCGGCTGCTGCACACCTTCCGCACCAACGCCGGGCTGAATTCCACTGCGCAGCCGCTGGGCGGTTGGGAGCGGCCTTCGTGCGAGCTGCGCGGTCACTTTACCGGCGGCCACTATCTTTCCGCCTGCGCTCTGGCCTACGCCAGCACGGGCGATAGCGAAATCAAGGATAAGGCCGGCGCCATGGTGGAAGTTCTGGCGGAGTGCCAGAAGGCGCACCAAGATGGCTATCTGAGCGCCTTTCCTGAATCTTTTTTTGACCGCCTGCGCGACGGTCAGCGCGTTTGGGCGCCGTTTTACACCCTGCACAAGATCATGGCCGGGCATCTGGATATGTACACGCTTTGCGGCAATCAGCAGGCGCTTGAAACCGCCAAAAGCATGGCGCGCTGGGTGGGCAAATGGACGGAAGGCATCAGCGATGAGCAGATGGAGCGCATTCTGGGAACGGAGCAGGGAGGCATGCTGGAGGTGCTGTCCAACCTTTACGCCGTGACAGGCGACGATGAGTTTATGTGGACGGCGCGGCGCTTTTACCACCGCCCGTTCTTTGAGCCTCTGGCCGCGCATCGTGATGAGCTGAAGGGCCTGCACGCCAATACCAACATTCCCAAGGTAATCGGCGCGGCGCGCTACTATGAACTGACCGGCGATCCCAAGTATCACGAAATTGCCGCCTTTTTCTGGAATACGGTCACCCATGACCGCGCCTATTGCAGCGGCGGCACCAGCAACCATGAGTTCTGGCGCACGCCGCCCGCCGTGCTTTCCACCGAGCTGGATAAGGATACGGAAGAGTGCTGCTGCGGCTACAACATGCTGAAGCTGACGCGCCATATTTTCGGTTGGACGGCAGAAGCGGGCGCCATGGATTACTACGAGCGTACGCTGTTCAACAGCCGTCTGGGCACTCAGCACGCGGATAACGGGTCAAAGAGCTACTTTTTGCCGCTGGGCGCGGGCTACTGGAAGTATTTCAACTCGCAGTACGATTCCTTCTGGTGCTGCACGGGAACCGGCGTGGAGGAGTTTGCCAAGTTTACCGACAGCATCTATTTTCACGACGACCACGGCGTGTACGTGAACCTGTTTATTGCCTCGGAGCTGGATTGGCCTGAAAAAGGCGTGAAGGTGCGTCAGCAGACCCGTTTTCCTGAAGAAGAAGGCACTACGCTGTTGGTGAGCGCGCCGCGCCCCACGCGGATGGCGTTGCGGGTGCGGGTTCCTTACTGGGCCTCGCAGGGCGGAAGCGTAAAGCTGAACGGCGAGGCGCTGCCGGCGTTTTCCAGCCCCGGCAGCTATTTAATCGTGGAGCGCGAGTGGCGTGACGGCGACCGGCTGGAAGTGAAACTGCCGATGAGCCTGCACAGCCATCCCATACCTGACGATCATTCCCAGGAAGCGGTGATGTACGGACCGTTGGTGCTGGCGGGCAGGCTGGGAGGCGGCGACAAGATTACCCCGGCGATGACCTATCCGGGCTACGACACAACGCCCAGCGGCGAGGGCATGCCCGCGCCCCCGATCCACGCTGCACCAGGCGATCCCGCGGCGTGGGTGAAGGCGAAGAGCGGCGAGGCGTTGGCGTTCCAGACCGCCGGCCAGTATTCACCAACGGAGTTGATTCCACTCTACCGGCTGTACAACGAGCGCTACGTGGTGTACTGGAAGCTGAACGCCTAGCCAGGGCGCCAGTCCGTTGCGGAAAAGGGAGGATGCGGAACCATGCAGACGCGGAAAATAAGAATTCTAGCGAGCGCGGCATTTCTGGCGGTGGCGCTTGGTTGCCTGGGCGCACGGGCGGCGCAGAAGGCGGCAGCGGCGCCCTCCGTAACGGAATTGAAGACCAGCATTGGAGGCCGGCCGGTAGTGGAGTTGCGCCAGCCGCACACCGCCCCCGCCACGCAGCCGCAGATCCTCAGCGTTCAGCTTTTGCCCGGCCGCGGCATGAACATTTTTCAGATTCAGGCTTACGTGCCCGGCAAAGGCGTAGTCGATCTGCTGGCCTCGCCCTCATTGGACGAGGCCCAGAAGGCTTTGAGCGGCAGAGCCGATGACCTGGGCGGCAATCGCTCATTCACCATGGGCGGTGCGATCCTGCTTCCCTTTGCCAACCGCATTCGCGGCAAGCTGCTGCCCGGCGGAAAGTATCTGGAAACCAACATCATGGGCCAGCGCATAAAACTGCTGGCTAACTGGAAAGGCAAGAACCCCGGCGCGGAGCCGCACGCCATGCACGGGCTGATTCTGAACCGCGCCATGGATAAGATTGCTCCGCACGAAACGGCGCACGTTGCCAGCGTGAATGCCACGTTGGCGGCGGGGAATTTTGAGGGCCACTGGCTTTCGCGCGCTGACGTGGGCGTGTTTGCCCAACTGGCGCCCGACGGATTCAATTTTACCGTGTCGGTGAAAAACGTGGGGAAAAAGCCCATGCCGGTTGGTATCGGCTGGCATCCTTACTTCCGCATTCTGAGCGGCGACCGCCAGCAGGCAAGACTGCACGTTCCCGCCCGCGAGCGCGTGCTGGTGAACAACTACGACGACGTCTTCCCGACCGGCAAGCTTGAGCCGTTAAAAGGAACGCCCTACGATTTTCAGGCTGCGAACGGCGCGCCACTCGGCAAGCTGTTTATGGACGATTGCTTTGTTAATCTGGACCGCGAGCCCGGCAAGCCCGTGGTGGTGCGGATTATCGATCCGGCTTCTCATTACGGCCTGCGCATCAAATCACTCTCCCCGCAGGTTTCCGCGTTCCAGGTCTACGCTCCGCCCGCTATGCAGTTTATCGTGGTTGAGCCGCAGTTTAACTGGGGTGATCCGTTCAGCCCCGTGTGGGACGGGCACAAAACCGGTATGGTGATTCTGCAGCCGGGTCAATCGGTGACTTACCGCGTGGAGGTGGATTTGTTCATCCCGCCTAAACAGTCGGGCCTAAACCATGGTGGAGGCGGGGGGAGTTGAACCCCCGTCCGAAAAGCCCGGCAACCAGAAGCCTACATGCTTATCCTGTTCGCATGCGATTTCGCCCCGGGCTCTCAGGAGCAGGCAATAACGAACCCATGGCTAGCCTGGAATCCGCTTGCGCGGTCTCGCTCAATGCCTTCAGACGGCGAGCATCAAGCCAGCCTGCGAAGATGACATCCGCTTCCATCCTGCAGGCCGGATGGGGCAGACGCGCTACCTAAATTAGGCAGCGAGTGCAAACTGCGTGTTGGCAGTTGTCGTGTTCCACGCCGATCACGGGTGGTGTGGCCCCCGGCATGCCTTCTGGGCACCAATACTTCCGTCGAAACCGATACGCCCCCTATGGACAATTCAAATTTAACAGCCAAAAACGGCCCTGTCAAACGGCACTCGCCTTGGGTTAACTACCCGCCGATGAAGATGACTAGGGGGGCGTAACAGAAGGCCCGGAGCGGTTCGTGAATTGGTAGGAAGCCCGCAGGACATCCCCGACCGGCCGCCTGTGGGGCCATGGGTTGGGTCTTTCGAAAAGGCCGACAAAGGCTTTGCCATAACGGCTTGAAGTCTGCTTGACAGAGGCGTACCTGGATGCCTCATAATGAAATACGCATAGAGTAAACTGAGTGTCTGAACGTGCTCACAACACGATGCGGGATGCGTCCCAAAGCAATTGGCATTCTTTGGAGCGTCGTGTGCGTGCTATGGCGGAACGCTTGCGGGTGCTGGAAAGCCAGGTGCAGGAATTACGGGTGCTGAGCGAGGAACTGGAAAACGAGTTGACGACGTTCTGGGATTATACAGAACAGGGGCGTCCGCTGCCGCCGCCGTTGGCGGCCCCGCGCAATCCTTTTCCCGCGCCCACGGTATTGCCGCGTGCCGCTGCGCATCGCGTTCTTCAGGACGACGCGGAAAACAAGCTGCACATGGAGGCTATGCGCTATGCGCGGCTGCTGGTTTCCGAAATTGAGTTGTACCACAAGATAGAGGTTGAGTTAGGCCGGTCGCACCACGATCTTTACGCCCGGCTTAAACCCCAGATCGAGCGCAGCCGCGAAGCCTATCAGAAGCGCTTTGCGGAAAAGGTAGGCAAGGCCGCGGACTACTTTCATGAGGAAGTTTTGCATACCCTGGCCCATAATGACCTCGCCATCCTGGGAGCCGAGTATCCCGGACCTTCAGAGTGAAACTCTCTAGATTAAGTTTTCATATCGTCATTCTTACAGGCATCGCCCTGACAGTTTGCGCAAGCGCCGTGGCCCTGCTGGCTTCACAGATGCCGTCGGGCTACGCCGCTGTCAAACCGGTTGCAGTGGTCAACCCGGCGCTGGCCAGATTGGCAACCCGAGCCACAAGCAAGTCTGCGTGGCGGTCGTTGCGCGCTTACGCCAGGCATGCCCAAAGCCCGACGGCGCGCGGATTGGCTCTTTTGACGCTTGGCTACCGGGAATACGAGGCGAGCGACGCGCGCGCGGCGGGCGATCTGGAGCAGGCCGCTCAAACAGGGTTTCTGCTGGCCGATTATGCCCGGTTCTACCAGGCTCGCGCGCTGGCTGAAGCGGGCGAAAACGAATCGGCCGCCAGCCTTCTGGAATCGTTCGGCACCGAATATCCGCAAAGCCTGCTGCGTAACGCGGCGGCAGCGTACCTTTCTTCCCTATTGCTTAAGTTGCAGCGCCCGCAACAGGCGCTCAACCAGATCGCCGGCCTTCGAGAGGCCACTGAGAACCCTGCATATCTGCTTCTTCGAGCGCAGGCGGAGGAACAGCTTAATAACCTGGACACCGCCGTTAAAGACTATCAGGAGATTTACAACGTTCACCCCACGGCGCCTGAGGAGGCAGAGTCAGGGCAGGCGCTTCGCAGACTGCGCATTGCCATGGGCGCTGGCTATCCAGCCGCTCCGGATGTGCTTGCCACGCGGCGGGCGGAATTGCTGCGCCAACGCGGGCGCCTGCGCAGCGCTTTGAAGCAATACGATTACTTGATTCAAACCCGGCCGACAAGCGCCTGGCTGGACCAGTGGCGGGTTGATCGGGCTGCCTGTCTGGTTAGTTTGAAGCGGCCGAGCGACGCCGTGGCTTCGCTTACGGTCTTGACGCCTTCCAGCAACGCGGGCTTGTGTGAAGCGCGCCTGGCAGTGCTGGTGCGGGGCTACGCGGCTCAAAATGACGAGCCTCGCATGCTTCAGACTCTGCAGTCCCTGAAGCAGGTTAACCCTTATTCTGCTTCCTATGCCGAGGCACTTGCCTCCGTGGGCTTTTATTACTTTCGCCACGCCAATCTTACGCGTGCTGTAGAGTATTATGGCACCCTTGCCACTGGCTTTGCGGATAAGCCGCTGGGCCGGGAGGCAGCCTGGCGCGTTGCCTGGCAGCCAGTTATTGAAAAGCAGCCCTCCGCCGTCCGCAGCCAAATCCTGCAGTACCTGAAGACCTATCCGAACACTGTCCACTTCCCATCCGCTCTTTATTGGCTGGGCCGCGCGGCGGAGGATCAAGGCAGCGTTGCTGAAGCGCGCAGCTATTACAAGGCGCTGACATCGCGCTATGTCCACAATTACTTTTCAAACCAGGCTAGCCGCCGCCTGGCACGACTTAAAAGATCCGAGTCGCAGGAAAGTGACAATCCAGACCCAGTCAAACCGGTTGACCTGGAAACACCGGCCTTGCCACTACCCTCCCCGGATCTTTGCTTTCAGGAAGAGGCCAACCCGCAGCTTGCTCCCTTTATCGCACTGCGGGATCTGCATCTGATAACTCTGGCCGCAGGAAATCTGCGCCTGATGGCGCAGCAGCCTTCAGCCAGCGCGTCGATATACGTTGTGTGGGCCAATTTTGACCGCCAGCAAAAACTGACCAGCTCCGCCCTGTTCCGCGCCAAACAAGTGGCGCCGGATTATCCGGACTATGCTTTTTCGGCTTTGCCCCGTGATTTATGGGAACAGCTTTACCCTCGCGATTACTGGAGCACCGTGCAGCGCCAGGCGCGCGCCAACCACATCGATCCTTACCTGGTGATGGGGCTGATACGTCAGGAGTCGGCGTTTGACCCACGGGCAACTTCTGACGCCAACGCCCGAGGGCTGATGCAGATGCTGCCGGAAACCGTGAGCCGGCGAGCGCGCGGACGTTATCGTAAAGCGATTGAGAGGCGGCTGTTCATTCCGTCGTACAATATTCGTTTAAGCTGTCATTACCTCGGCAGGCTCTTGCGGCAGTACGATGGACAGGTGGAACTGGCGCTGGCAGCGTATAATGCCGGATCGAACCGCGTTGACGAATGGACGGCGGGTAAGCACTTTGGCGAGCCTGCGGAATTTGTGGAGTCAATTCCGTTCCGTGATACCCGGTTTTATGTGGAGGCGGTGCTTCGCGATGCGGAAGTTTATCGCCAGCTCTTAGGTGCGAGGCCAACCTTCAGACAATGCCTGACGCCTGGTTCCTCTGTAGCTGCCGTCAAGCCTGCAAGCCCGGTGGCAAAGCAGGGCGCGCCTAAACGCCGCGTTCGCCGCACCAGTGAACGATAAGGAGTGAATGATGCCCCAAGCCCAATTGGCTTCTTTTCATATTTCCCATAAGGCGCAACAATTCACGGAATCCGTCATTCGCGAAATGACCCGCCTTGCCATGGAGCATGACGCCATGAATCTGGCGCAGGGGTTTCCGGATTTTCCCGCCCCTCGTGAAGTGAAGGATGCCGCAATTGCGGCCATCAACGCGGATGTGAATCAATACGCGATTACCTGGGGCGCGCGAGAATTCCGACGGGAACTGGTTGAACGCTTCCGGCGCGATACGGGACTGGAGATTGATCCAGAGCGCGAAATCACGGTCTGCTGTGGGGCTACGGAAACAATGATCGCCAGCATGCTGGCGGTGGTTGATCCGGGCGATGAGGTGGTGGTGTTTGAGCCATTTTACGAAAACTATGGGCCCGATGCGGTGATTGCCGGTGCGTCGCCGCGTTTTGTGCCGCTGCGGCCGCCCGATTGGAGCTTTGACCCCGATGAACTGGCAGCCGCCTTCAATAACAGGACGCGCGCGATTATTTTGAATACTCCCAACAACCCGACGGGGAAAGTTTTCAGTCGTGTGGAGCTGGAACAAATCGCCGCGTTGTGCCAAAAATGGAACGCCTACGCCATCACGGATGAAATCTATCAATACATGGTGTATGACGGCCACACGCACGTTTCCATGGCGACTCTGCCGGGAATGCGCGAGCGTACTATTACCATCAACGGCCTTTCAAAAACCTACAGCGTTACCGGATGGCGAGTGGGTTATGCGATTGCCGCTCCTGAAGTGACCAATGCCATCCGCAAGATGCACGACTTTTTAACGGTTGGAGCGCCGGCGCCTTTGCAGGCAGCGGGCGCGACGGCCCTCCGCTTGCCGGAATCGTATTACCGGAAGCTGGCTTCGGACTACAGCGCCCGTCGCGACCGTTTTCTGCCATCGCTTGAAAAGGCCGGATTCCGCTGTTATTACCCGCACGGCGCGTATTACATCATGACCGATATTTCCGGCTTTGGTTTTGCCAACGACGTGGAATTTACACGTTTTTTGATTGAGAAGGTTGGTGTGGCGGCGGTTCCGGGCAGCAGCTTCTACAGCCAGCCCGAGCGTGGAAGCCAGCAGGTGCGCTTCTGCTACTCCAAGCGCGATGAAACCCTTGATGAGGCGGGCAGACGGCTGGCCAGGCTGGCGGCTGTGCAGCAAAGTTAGTTGGAGGCCTGCAGGTGAGCGGCTAGTCGGGTTCGGTATCATTCGCTGAATCACTGACGCCGGCCAGTTCGGCTTGGTTTGCCTGCAAGTTCTCCAGAATCTCAATCAGCGAGTGGATCCTGATCGGTTTGGCAATATTGTTATCCATACCCGCGTTCAGGCAGCGTTCCTTATCGGCCTCCATGGCGTGAGCGGTCATGGCAATGGTGGGGATGTTACTGGAATTGGGCACCCCACGGATGAGAAGTCTGCCCGGAGCCGTGCCGCGCCACCTGGGGTGGCAGCCCGTGTTTCTCGCCGCCCCAACGCTGCCCCTCGACCCAACCGACGTGGTGCCATGCGCTACCAAAGGGTCGTGGCTCGTCGCGCCGTTTTCCTTTCCCGTATTTCCTGTCTTCCTCCGCATCCACCCGCTCTGCCTCCTCCAGCAGCGCCTTCACCTCCACTTCCAGTTGCTTCTCCGCCGCTCCCATCCGCTCGTAGCTCCTCGCCTTGTGCTTGGAAGCGTTTGCCTTCACCTTCGTTCCGTCCGGCGCCACGCGCCCCAGCTTCACCAGCCCCGCTTGCTGGCGCAGCCGCAACACCTGCACAAAGAGTTGCGGCACGGCGGCCAAGCGTCCCTTGCGAAAATCCGCGATGGTGTCATGATCGGGATGCTCATCCGCCACCATGTAACGGAATGCTAAGTCCTCGTAGGTCGCCCGCTCGATTCCCCGCGATCCGATTCTGCCGGCCCAACCTTCGGCCTCGGCCCAAGCCAAGAATCGCCCCCCACGGAACAGCGGATGGTCTTCCGATGCACAGCTTCCAGACGCTGCTGTCGGAACTGGCGAGCCGGGCGAAGGTCACCTACGAGCTGCGGCGGGAGGACTCGAACCTTACGTTCCGGCAGGTTCCTGAGCCGGCGCCGCTCCAGGCCCGTGCGTACGAACTGATTCGGACGTTCCCAGTAACCAGAAACTGACTTTGATGTTAACCCTCTGGCATTCAGTGCAGTACTCGCTCGGCGCTCGTGGAACTTCGGGTTAGCCCGCCGCGCCGCGTTCCGACCCACAATGCACCATCGGAATCCGCGTACAGAGTCTCGATGAATGAATCCTTCAGGCCTGGTGTGTTTTTAGGGTAAGTGTCTCAAAGTTGACACCATCAAAACGGACCAGACCTTTTTCCGTACCCAGCCGCAAGTAACCATTCTTAGTTTGGGCAATGGCCTGCACGGAGTCCTGCGCGAGGCCGTCTTCTTCCTGCCATACATTGTGGCTGAAGATACGCATTGCCTCGGTGACGTCAATCTGCACCGGAACCAGATGCATTTGTGCCCTAAGCGGTAAGGCCCACGCTGCGGCCAGGCAGAGGAGGACTGTCACCCTGAACTTGAGAGTGGTGCTTTGGTTTCGGAGCAAACCGGATGAGCCAGATTGGTTCTGAACGATTGCAGAGCGCCAATTGGGGAGCGCGATACAGGTGTGCGGCATGGCAGGCTCGATTCTTCCGGAGGTCAAGCTATCGACTGGCAATCCCATTCAGTGTTGGATTTGCCCGCGCACGGGGCGGTTAAGTGTACGGCCAGCTTTGTGCCTGCCGCGCTATCGGGATTAACGGTCGCAGCGCCGGGAATGATGAGTGGGTGGGGCAATCGGGCTCCGCTGCATGCTGCGTGCGGGAAGGCGAGTTCGAACCGTTCCGCTAAGCCGGCCGTCGTGCTAGTCTGAAGGGGATGAGCCAATCCACACAATTGCCTTTGCGCGGCAGCCCGCTGGGTTCGCCGGAAGATGTGGCGAGTACGGGAAGAGCCGTGCAGACATTGTTTGCTGGCGTTGCCCCGCGATATGACTTTTTGAATCATTTCCTCTCGCTGGGCCTTGACCTTGTCTGGCGGCGTAACACGGCGCGCGCACTGCAGAGTTTGCTGGCAAATACAGATACCGTTGTCCTGGACGTTTGCTGCGGCACAGGCGACTTGGCGCTGGCATTAAGCCGTGTGTCGAATGGGCTTGTGATTGCCTCCGATTTTTGCCACCCTATGCTCCGGCGGGCTTCCACCAAGGCAGCCCGCACCAGGCACCCCGTTTGGTTTTTCGAGGCCGATACTTTACAGCTCCCCTTTCCTGATCGATCCGCAGACGCAATTACTACTGCCTTCGGCTTTCGCAATCTCGCGAATTATCAACGGGGTCTGATGGAAATGATCCGCGTGCTGCGCCCGGGCGGAGCGGTAGCGATCCTGGAGTTTTCACGTGTCCGCTGGCCTCTCTTTGGTCCATTGTTTCGCTACTACTTTGCCAACTGGCTGCCCCGTCTGGGCTCATGGATTTCTGGAGTTTCCGGTGCATACGAATACCTGCACGATTCTGTGAAACACTTTCCGGATCAGGAGGGGCTGGCTGCCATGATGCGTGAGGCTGGTTTGGTTGAAGTGAGCTACAGGAACTTTATGGGTGGGGTGACCGCTTTGCACGTGGGCTACAGACCCATGCCCAGCTAAGGGCACGATGGATGCGATTCCGGCTAAAAGAATGGGATAAGCCTTGACACAAGATGCTGCTGGTCGGGTACTGCAGTGTAATCAGTAATGCGCTGACCGTGGCAAAACTCTCCGGCGGGTTTGGTGTGGCGAAGCGGCAGGATATCTCCCCTTGGTTATTGCTCCCGTACCGCGGCCTTTTGAGAAACCCTTTTTTGCAAATCCTGAACCTGCTGTTGCGCCTGTTTTACCGCCGCCTGCCACTTCTGGATTTCCTGCTTTTTGGCCGCAATCTTAGTGGTCAATTGTTCCTGCACAGTTTGGTCCAGTTCCCGTGCCTGTTGCAGTTGCAATAAACCCAACTCGTCTTCAGCAAGACGCTCCTGCTCTTGGGCATGTTGTAGCGCTTTTTGCGCGTTGGTCAGTTGCTGGCGCTGATATTCTGGAGTGCCGGGCTTGGCGCCTTTACTTGGAACTGACATCCCGGGGATAGTGCTGGGCGTGCCCTGAGAGGGCAAAAGCCATGATGGTTCGCCGCCTTCACGCCGCAGTTGGGCCTGCAAGTCCTGAATGGCATGCTGGTCCGCCTCAATCTGCTTCTCCTTTTGGTCGATCTGGTCAGCGCCTTTGGTAACGTCGCTCCGCGTATACTCCTGCATCAAAGTCTTGTAGGGGTCAGGATAATAAACCATGCTGTTTTGGCTGAGTTTTTGTTTTAAAACCGAAAGCTCGCGCTGGTCAGTTTGCAGGCGGTTTTGCAGTTCTGCCATTTTGCTGCGAAAGTAAGCTTCCCCGTGTTCTCCGGCAGGTGCCTCTTTCCCGCCCAGGAGCGAGGTGCTGCTCTCTCCCGCGGCGCCGGAGGTTCCGGGGGTAGCACCTGTCACACTGATTCCTCCGCCGGATGGTAGGTTTTCGTTCGTATATACTGCCGACGCCTTTAGGGTTTCGCGGCTTTTTTCAGCACGGAATTTGCGGGCAATGTCACCCAGAGATGGAGTGGGGTTTGCATCAGCAGATGTCGCTGCGCTCCGGGCTGTCGTACTTTGGTTTTGCGGATTCTGGCTTGCCGTGCCCGACCGGGTCGCCGTTTGTGCGCTTGAACACTGCACTGTGACGGACACAGCAAGAGCCATGATGACCAGGATTGAATGCCAGTCTCTTCTCATAATTACCCACCAAGGTATCGCAGTTCTTATTATACTTCGCCTGAGAATACATGGGGCCATAGGTGCCGGCCCTCTAAATCCTCCGCCATGTCCGAAATGCTGCACGATCGTCTTAAACTTGTCATCCCCCGTGCCCAGAAAGAGCCAAGCCCTCGCGGTCCAATGCAAGTAGCTGATGCTTCACCACATTCAGCATGAAGGAAGAAACTCCTATAGCAGACTACCAGCGTTGTTTCCAGCCGGGCCCCCACTTTGACTATCGGATTTTTTAAGGGCTAGCTATAATGCAATTTAGAATACCGCCCCGGCCTATAGTCTGCCACGCCAATGTCGGCGAGCGCTGTGGAGCTCCAGGACCCAATGGCCATAATAACTCTCTATGTGTTTTCACAGGACGATCCGGAAGCAAGGAGTTGGCTTGCCTTTTTGAAGCGGCACGGCTTTGCGAACCTGCGGGGCCTGACGATGGAGCGCGTCATTCGGCTGGAAGGCAGGTTTAACCTTGAACGCTTAATGCCCCTGCTGATAAACCCACTGTTTCAGCAGTCGAGTTCTGCTTCCGTGCTGAACCCGGAGAGTGGGCCGGTGTTAGAGATTGGCTATCGACCCGCAGTCACGGACCCGGAAACACCGTCGATTCTGGAGGGAGCGCACGCCTTGGGCGAAACCGGTCTGGAGTTCGCGCGACTGGCGCGACGTTTTCAGTTCCAGGGTTTAAGTGCCACTGAGGCCCGTATGGCTGCCGAGCGGTTCCTTTTCAACAAAATTGTGGAGCGCATTTACGAGCCGGGCGTAGTGATGGTCACTCTGCGCCCAAGCGGGCAACCTGACCCGCCGACCACAGTCAGCTTGCGTGGATTGAGTGAGGTTCGAATGGAGGAGCTGTCCCGGGAACGGTCTTGGTATGCTCCGGTCTCTCAAATGCGCGTGATTCAGCAGCACGAACTGGCTCAAGGACGCGATCACACGGATGCGGAAATTGAAATACTTGTGCAAACCTGGAGCGACCATTGTTACCACACCACCTGGAAAAGCCTGGGGCTGCTGAAGCGGTTGTCCGCCGCCACGGCGCGCATTGCTCACCCGTTGGTCGTTTCCTCTTTTAAAGACAATGCAGGCGGCATGGAGTTTTATCGTGGCTGGGTGATTACAATCAAGGGCGAGACTCACAATTTCCCGAGCTCCATCGCGCCTTTTGGAGGTGTAGCCACGAAGCACGGCGGTGTGATTCGCGACACGCTCGGATTTGGCAAAGGTGCCTACCCGATCGGGGGATCGACGCTGATGGGTACCATGGACCCGCGCATGGATGACGCCGCAGTTCCCGCCGGCGCGTTGCATCCACAATTGATAGTTACCGAATCTATCCGGGCGACCGCTTATTACAATAACCCCATGGGCATTCCTATGCTACATCCGGTTTATCGCATCCACCCCGGCTATGCCAAATGCCTGGCTTTAGGCCATTCCATCGGCTTAATTCCAGCCCGCGATGCCATTAAGGATGACCCGCGCCCCAACGACTTAGTTCTGCTGTTGGGTGGCGCGACAGGACGCGACGGCATTCACGGCGCAACTGCGAGCTCAACTCGCATGACGGCAGATACGCTGGTGAAGGAATCTGCTGCAGTTCAGATCGGGCATCCGATCACAGAGCGCCGCTTTGCTACTGCTATTCCAGCGTTGCGGGACGCCGGCCTGGTCCGGTCCATAACTGACCTAGGCGCTGGTGGGATATCCTGCGCCGCGGGTGAAATGGGGGCTGAAACCGGTGTGTTGCTAAATCTGGATGCCGTGCCGCTGAAGGACCAGAGCCTGACCGCCTGGGAAATTTTGCTTTCCGAGTCGCAGGAGCGCATGTTGATCGCGATTGCGCCGGAGAATCTTGAGGAGGTGCAAGCACTGTTACGACGCTATGAGGTGGACTATGCCGTGATCGGACGCTTTACGGATAGCCATCGGCTGCAGGCTGAGTGGCGTGGTCAGAGAGTGGCTGATCTTGAGATGGAGTTTCTTTGGGGTGCCTGTCCGCTTGATCAGATTCCGGTTCGCGCTCCCCTGCGGGGGTTGCAGCCACTCTGTTTGCAACAGCCAGAGAGCCCAGAGGCGTGGCGCCGGGCAATGCACGAAGTTCTTGCCCATTATCATTGCTGCGACCAGAGCCTTGCCGCGGTTCGCTTTGATACCACGGTGCAGGGCCGCACGGTGATAGCTCCACTGGGCGGTCGCAACCAGCGCATGCCCAACGGCTTTTCTGTTTTGGCGCCTCTACACGACGGATTCGAGGGCGTGGTAACGACAGTGGCGCTTAATCCCTTTTACGGCGACGTTGATCCCCCAGGTATGGCTCGGCTGATGATGGTTGAAGCGATTACGAAGGCTGTGGCCGCGGGTGCCAGCCGTTGCGAGATGGTGCTTTGCGACAATTTTTATACACCGCGCGTGCGTCCCGAAGTGGCATGGGATTTGACCGCCATGGTGGATACCATCGCCGATCTTTCGGTCGCTCTTGGCGTTCCCTTCATTTCCGGAAAGGATTCGAGCTCCGGCAGCATGGAAGCGGGCGGGAAAATGGTTGATGTGCCCCCCACGCTTGCGGTGGCTGCCATGGCACGGGTGCCTGACGTGCGCAGGATACGCACCAAGGAATTCAAGCGTGCTGGCAACAGTCTGGCGGTGGCAGGGTTGCTGGGCCCTCATGCGCTCGGGGGCAGCGTCTATGCGGATGCTCAGGGCCAAAGGGGAGATGCTTTGTTCAGCCCGGGCAAGCCGGAGCAACTGCTAGCATTTTGGGACGAGCTGTTAAGTTTAGTGCAAGCACCCCATTGCGTCTCTGCCTGCGCCATCGGTGAAGGCGGTTTGGCACTGAGGCTTTTTGAAGGTGGATTGGGATCCGGTTTGGGCGCCCGGGTTGATCTGAGCTGCATGGCGGGCTTACTAGTCTCCTCCGCGGCAGACACCCCGTCCAACTCCAATCTGCGGGCCATCACCCCGCTTGAATTGATGTTTGGTGAATTCAACGGTGCCGTGTTGCTGGAGCTGACTCCTCAGGGTGGGGCCCAGGCACAGAAAGCAGGATTTCCATGCGTGGTGATTGGCGAAGTTTTGTCTGACGCCCAACTGATTGTATTGAATGGCAAGCAGCAATGCTTTGCCGAGTCCCTCAGTGATCTGGAGCAGGTGTGGAGTGCCACTTTCCGTGAGGTGCTGGAATGAGCCGGGCCCGCATTGCCGTTCTGTATGCGCAAGGAACTAATTGCCACGGAGAAACCGTTGCCGCGATCGAATGCGCGGGCGGGCGGGGCAGTGTGGTGCTTATCCATGACCTGTTCACGGGGTGTGAAAAGCTGCTGGATTACCAGGCAGCCGTGATTCCGGGCGGGTTTTCTTACGGTGACCACCTGGGTGCGGGGCGCGTTTTCGCGGCCATGCTGAATGCGCGAATTGGTGATGAGCTGCAGGCGTTTTTGAGTTTGCAAAGACCACTGCTGGGGATCTGCAATGGATATCAGGTACTGACAGAGGCCGGAGTCCTGCCAGCTCGTACTCCAGGTGTGCGCAGGATGGCGTTGGTGGAAAATCAATCTGCCCATTTTGAGAACCGTACTGTGCGCCTGGTAGTTGAAGACTCAGATTCGCTTTGGACCCGCGGTCTGAAAGGTGAAATGTTGCAAATGCCCTCCGCCCACGGCGAGGGACGACCCCTACTGAGTGCCCAGACGGATTCCAAAGCATTGCGCATTGCCTTCATGTACGCCGGCCAGGACGGGATACCAACGGAAAACTACCCGGAGAATCCGAGCGGTGCCCCGCATGGTGCTGCGGGAGTGCTGGACCAGACGGGTTTCATCCTAGGGCTCATGCCACACCCGGAGCGTGCGGCATTGCCCACCCACACCTGGCGCGATGGCCTGAAGCTTTTCGACAATCTGGTGCGTTACCTGGGCTGAGACCTGCCAGGAACCTGCCTTGTCATGAGAGAGTGCTGGAAATCGGCTGCACTTTATGCTGCGCTGGTTGCATGTAGTTGAGAATCCTCATGGGCCTTGATCGAGGGTTGCCGTAGACACCGGAGGTTGTCAATCTCCGCTTAGGTCTGCCTGCACTCTCGCGTTTTTGCGATTATGGTCGGTTGAAGACAGATTAAATTACTAATTACATGACAGAGTAATTGCTCGTCATCTATGATTGAACGACAGGCTATGTACAATGCCGATTAATCTTTATCCATCGGAGGGGGGAAGATTCTCTCCCAGATAAACGTTTCAGGCGTGGTGGCTACGTGCTCCACGATTTTGCGGTGCTTATGAAATCCCAAAGAGTGAGGTACAACTTTGAAAAGCACTCTGATTACAGGAATTACCGGCCAAGATGGCTCTTACCTGGCGGAGTTTTTGCTTTCGCGTGAATATAGGGTGTTTGGACTCGTACGCCGAACCAGCACGGTGAACTTTGAACGCCTTGCGCACCTGCGAGACCGCATCGAACTGATATCTGGTGATCTTCTCGACCAGAACTCATTGCACCGCGCCTTGGAGGTTTCACAGGCGGACGAAGTATATAATCTGGCGGCGCAATCCTTTGTGGCAACTTCATGGACGCAACCGGTCCTGACAGGCGAGTTCACGGCTTTGGGAGTGACGCGGATTCTTGAGGCCATCAGAGCTCTTAATCCGAAAATTAAGTTTTACCAGGCATCCAGTAGCGAGATGTTTGGGAAGGTGACTGAAACCCCACAAACTGAAAAAACACCCTTTCATCCTCGAAGCCCTTATGGCGTGGCTAAGGTTTACGGACATTGGATTGCCGTTAACTATCGAGAGAGCTATGGCTTGTTCACCTGCTCTGGAATGTTGTTCAATCATGAGTCACCGCGGCGCGGGTTGGAATTTGTAACCCGGAAGATAACCAATGCAGCGGCGCGGATCAAGCTGGGGAAGCAATCCAAACTCGCATTGGGAAATCTGGACGCGAAGCGTGACTGGGGCCATGCACGAGATTACGTGAGAGCTATGTGGATGATGTTGCAGGCTCCTGAGCCAGATGATTTTGTGATTGCTACGGGAGAGTCACATTCTGTCCGAGAAGTGTTGGACATTGCATTTGGGCGTTTGGATTTGGACTGGAAAGACTATGTGATTCAGGACCCTGCCTTGATTCGCCCGGCAGAAGTCGACTTCTTATTGGGGGATGCATCCAAAGCGAAAGAAAAACTAGGCTGGCAGCCAGAAGTAACGTTTGACGACCTGATCATCGAGATGGTAGAAGCAGACTACAAACTTGAGAAGGAAAGCGCGGGCGCCATGCCGCTTTACTCCGTGAGGGGCCATTGAAGGCGCTGATCACGGGAGTGAATGGCTTTGCCGGAAATTACTTAGCGGAACTCCTAGTGCGTGATGGCACTGAAGTGGTGGGCATAGGTCGATCGCTTGTGTTCCACCCGTTTCGCCCCTTAGCCACGGATGCCATTCAGTACTCTACGGTTGACTTGTCTTATAACGCTGAGGAGATCAGGCTCTTATTGTCTGCGCAAAGGCCAGATTGGATTTTTCACTTGGCAGCCCTCAGCTCACCGGCACAGTCGATTCAAAGGCCTGAGGAGACATATAAGAATAACTGGAGTGGCACGCTCAATCTGTTGGAAGCCATTCGTAAAGCGGGGCTGGAGTGCCGGCTGCTTCTGGTGAGTTCGTCTCAGGTTTACGGCCGCGTCCCATCCGGAGAAACGGTGGTGGAAAGTTTCCCCCTGCTGCCTGAAACACCTTACGCGGCCAGCAAAGCCGCCACGGAGTTGTTGGCCTACCAATATTGGCGTTCTTACGGAATTGAAACGGTGCGAGTTCGGCCTTTTAATCACACTGGCCCTGGGCAGCCATCGGGATATGTGTGCCCTGATCTGGCTCGCAAGGTGGCAGAAATTGAGAGCGGCCTGCGCCCTGCGAGGCTGGAAGTTAACGGGCTGAGGTCGCTACGGGATTTTACTGATGTGCGTGATATGGTTGTTGCCTATCGTGCCGCTCTCCGTTCCGGAAGGGCGGGAGATGCATACAACCTTTGCTCTGGGAAAAGCGGCAGTATTGAGTCAGTCGTCAGAGAACTGGCCTCGATGTCAAAGTTGTCCATTGAGATTACTGAGGCTGCGGGGAGTGAAGAAAGAGAGCATCACCGAGGCATATTTGGAAGTAACGCGAAGGCAACGCAAGAGCTCTCCTGGCAGGTGACTATACCTTTTTGCCAGACGCTGCAGGAGATCCTAGACGAGTGGCGGTGTCGTATCAGCCGAATTGGCTCAATTGCCCAGCGCGAACTTGGGTGACGGGGCAGCCAACAGTTGTCCCCACGCGGCACATGAAGCAAGGGCCCATCTTGAAACTCTGGAATTGGGTACATCGACTAATCGAAGTTTATAAGCAACATTGCATTCTTAATGGGTGGCGCCATAATGCAGCCCACGCAAGAGGTTTGGCGTATGAATATCACTCCTCTTTTTCTACCAGATCTGACTGCGCTTCTTTGGCGCTTCAGGGCTAGGCTCCCTCAGAGCCGTGTTAGACTTGAAGTTTCAAGCGGCTGCAAGTTGCCGCTAGTTCTGGTCTTGGACCTTTCGCTTATCGAGCAGCGATCTGTCAACCCAGACTGCATGACGTATAATCCCATTAAGTCTCTCGCCGAACGATGATGACCGCTCGTGAATAGGGACTTTTTAATGGACAATCATGCGATTGCAGCGAAGCTGAGGAGGGACTTTAGCCATCAGGTGGACCAGATGCGATTGCCAGGTTTACTGACAAAGGAAGCCTTGGCATAGTTGCAGGCTTGTCTGAGGGGTCGAGGCCAGTTTTTCATGATCAGACGGCGATTGAATTTCGTTAACTTCATCCTCCGCCTGGCGACAATGTTGCTGCCATTATTTGCCTTCGTCCTGGCCGGTTATATCCGCTTCTTTTCAGGGTTGTTTCCCGCTACATGGTCCGAAATTGATTTTGTCGACTATTTTGGCCTTCTGTTTTTCACGACAATTATCTGGGCTGTTGTGAGTGAGCATTACGGGCTGCTCAGTTTCAATAATATTTTTGCCGAAGGTGGATCTTTCGTTACCTCCCTTCTGGCATGTGGAGTTACCTATGCTGCTGTAATGGGAGCGACGTTTTTCTATCGCTCAGCCTCGTTTTCCCGCCTTTTTGTGGCGCTGAGTGCCGGTTGCCTGGCCGTGATTGTTCCCCTTGCGGAGAAGTTATTCCGGTATCTTATGGAAAGGGTCCGTAGAGAAGGGACTCAACGAGCGCGCCTCCTCATCATAGGAACGGACAGCTTTGCCCAAAAAACGGTTGAGGCGCTCATGAAAAAGATGGTGATGCCCTTGACCGTGGCGGCCTACGTAAGACTTCCGGACCAGCCGGTGGTTGTGAATGAGGCGCCCGTTATTGAGATGGAAGACTTGCAGCGCGTAAGAGCCCTGCATGAAATTGATGACGTGGTGATCGCGCTACCCACTTCCCAGTTCGCAGAAATCCCCCGGATCATGATGGTTCTTGACAACTTTTGCGTGCCTACGCGCGCTATTCTGGACTTCGGTGACGGAGTTCTGGTCCGCGAAATGCTCTTTGAGATGGGCGGTCTCCGCTTTCTTGACCTTCGCGCCAGCCCGTCGGAGTCTGTGGTTTATTTTGTTGCCAAAAGAACTTTTGACATTGTATTCGCAGGGCTTGCCCTGCTGATTCTAAGTCCGGTCATGGGCGTTGTGGCGCTGGCGGTGCGCCTGACATCGCCCGGCCCGGCATTTTTCAGGCAGGAGCGAGTTGGACTAAACGGCAAGTTATTCCGAATGCTGAAATTTCGTACTATGCGGGTGGGCGATCCAACCGAGAGCGCCACCCGTTGGACTGTTGAAAACGACCCGCGCCGCACCCGGGTGGGGAGCTTCTTACGTCGCACCAACCTTGACGAACTCCCACAATTTATCAACGTTCTGAAGGGCGAGATGAGTATCGTGGGACCGCGGCCTGAACGCCCGCACTTCGTTCAGCAGTTTCTTGAAGAAGTTGCTCAGTATAATGTTCGGCACTACCTTAAGGTGGGCATTACAGGCTGGGCCCAGGTAAATGGCTGGCGCGGGGATACGTCGATCCCCAGGCGCATTGAACATGACCTGTATTATCTAAGAAATTGGAGTTTCTCCTTTGACTTGAAGATCATTGCCCTGACAATATGGCGAACATTCTTTGCGAATCGGAATGCGTATTGAGCATTGAGCATTCCGGCGGATGGCCGAAACAGGTCTACAGGCAATTGATTGCAACATGACGTACAATTCCAGACGACCAAAAAAGGGGCGCAGCAAGACGGCAGCCCGGAAGCAGGTTCGCCGGCTGACAAAACGTGCTTCTGCCAGCCTCCCGGCCGTGCTGCTAGACCGGGAAGGAGTCATCAACCGAAGAATTCGCAATGGCTACGTGACAACCTGGAAGCGATTTGCGTTTTTGCCAGGCGCCATGCGGGCGATCCGCCAACTTTCTACAAGGGGTTACAGGGTTTTGGTTGTGTCTAACCAGGCCGGCGTGGGAAAGGGGTTGATGTCTTTGCAGACACTTGAAGAAATTACGCGCCGGTTTCTCAGCCAGGTGGAGCGCGCGGGAGGCTCAATCAGCCGCGTCTATTATTGCACTCATCGGGCCGAAGACGACTGTATTTGCCGCAAGCCCAAGCCTGGCTTATTATTGAATGCGCAAGCGGAGTTTCATTTTGACCCTGCCCGGACCTTCATGGTGGGCGATACGGAATCCGACATTACTGCCGCAACGCGGGCTGGCTGTAAGGCGATACTGGTCTCCAAATCAAGAAAGGCCATATGGCACGCCTGGGCACACAAGCCCGTGACTGTTGTCCCGGACATACTGACCGCGGTTGCCTATATCTTTGCGCAGTCAGGTGGGTCCAGGAAGTAATACTCCGTGGAATCGAAGCGGCCTGATCGTGATCGTTGACAATTGTTTTTGATCATTGATAACCGCCCTTAATAGATATGATCAAGTACATAGAAATTGTGCTCATCATTGTTGTCTGTGGAATGGTTCTGGCCTTCGGAGGCGTCCAGTCCTGGGCCTACTCCTTGATGGAGGTCAGCGTATTCCTGACCTTCGCGCTGATGCTGGCGGCGCAGATCCGCAGGGGCAGGCTGAATGTGACCTGCCCTATCTGGCCGCTGCTATGGCTGGGGCTGGTGTTGTTGCAGGTTATTCCACTGCCGTCAAGCCTGGTGGCAAAGTTTTCACCCGGGCGGGCAATCCCAGGAGCGTTGGCTGCGCTGTGGCCGGTAAGTTCTGGCCATGAAACGCTCAGCATTTATCCGCACGCCACGTGGCTGGGACTGGCAAGAGTGGCGGCTTATCTGGCGGCTTTCGTTCTCGCCGCCATGGTGTTTGACTCCCAGAAAAGGAAGAGCACCTTTGTTCGCGCCTTGATTGCATTGGGCATTTTTGAGGCGGGTTACGGTTCCGTTGAATACCTGACCGGCTGGCAGAATATTCTGGGCACGAAAAAGTTGTATTACATTGAATCCGCCACCGGCACTTTTATCAATCACAACCACTTCGCTGGTTTCCTTGAAATGGTACTTCCCTTTGTGGTGGCGATGATTTTTTATACCTTCCAACTTTGGCAAATGAACCGGTCAACTACTGCACCCAATCCATACGGTTTTCAGATGGTCTTTTACTTCTCTCTTCTGCTCATCCTTCTGGTGGGTGTTGTACTCTCCGCATCCCGCGCCGGGATCTTTACCTCAATTGTATGCATCATGTTTATGGCCTTCCTTGCCCAATTCAAGACGCGAAAAAAGGCGTGGATGTTGATCAACGGACTTTTTATTTTGGCCGTCGTGGCCTATGTGATGTGGGTCGGGCTGGATCCGGTTCTGGCGCGGTTCCAGATTCTGCGCGGCGGCACAGCTTACCTGGAGCAGGAGGGCCGTCTCACTTTTTGGAAGGATTCACTCGCCATTTTGCGCTCATTCCCGGTTTTTGGATCAGGGCTGGGTACTTTCGCCTGGGTATTTCGCCATTACCAGACCAATGCGCTCACCTTTCTGGTGGATCACCCGCACAACGACTACGTGGAGTTTGCCACCGATACCGGTGTGCTCGGTGCGCTGCTGCTCTTTATCCCCATAATTTGGCTTTGGGTAAGAATGGTGGTCTCGTTTCTGCAGGATCCTCGCCGCTTTCGGCCGGCGATCACACTGGGTTGTATCGGCGCTACGCTCGCCATTCTTATCCACAGCTTTGCGGACTTCAATTTGCAAATCCCGGCCAATGCCCTGACCTTTGCCATAGTGTTGGGCATTGGCTATAAGGCCGCTATCCTGGAGCCGAGGCAAGATGAGAAGGCTCACTGATCTACCTGGTTCAACATCGTTCATGTTGCGCCTGACATGAAATGAAATCGAAAGCCGTGGGAAATCAGACTCCGGTATACGCGTCTTTTTCCCTACCTTCACTACTCTTGGCTTTTACCATTGCACGCCCGGATAGAGACTGGGAATTCTGAACGCCCGGTAGGCATACTGTCCGGAGACATTCATCTGCCAAACCGTCTGGGCATTCTGTTGGTCAGTCACTTCCATGATTTGAGCTCCAGGCGGCGTCTGGGAAAACGCGCAAATATCAAATTCGATGTCACCATTGGTTAAGTTTTCTACGTTCCCTCCAAAAATGGAAAAGACCTGGGGGTTATACCGCCAAATGATTGAAGCAGTCTTTGCGTTCTCGTCTACGCTTAGAATCGGTACGGTGCTATAGCATGCCACGGCTCCAGGTGAACCGCAGACCGTGCCGCTGGAATCAACTATGCGATTGTTGCCGTTATCAAAGACTCCAAGCTGAAAAACACCAGTGGAGTTGGGGGTAATTATCTTCGGTCCGTGTTGCGCGTAAAACCAGTCGATAGGGTCGGTACCCCCCTGCAACGTGAAATCTCCGCCTTCCCCCAGTCTCCAGAGAATATTACCCGTACCTTTTCCGTCCTCGTAATCGATCTTGATGATCCAGCTCTGGTGCCGCATGGAAAGCAGCAGGTTTCCGTCATCTTTGGAATACAGGATGGCGTTGGCGTGGGTCCAATCGGGGAAATACATCGGGTGGCGGTTGACGTCCAGGTGGTCAAATGACGACCATAACCAAACCGGGTTGCGGTTCTGGTCCAGATCGATCAGCAGGTCGCCGATCACACCGGTCGTCCCCGGATAGCCAGGCAGGTTGTTGTAATTCTCAACGGTGTTGGCCACAACAATCAAATGTCCGTTAGGTAGCGGCAGCAGGTCGTGACTGAAATCGCCGATGGTATAGTTCAGCCCTATGGCGGCGAGTGCCGTAGTCATTTGGGCCGCGGTCATTTGCCACACAACATTCCCTGCCAGATCGGTTTCCACGATAGTGCTTGGAGTGCCTGGAGTGTAGACTCCCGTGGAAATGTACATTATCATATGCCCGTTCGCCAAGAGCTTGAGTGGAAACGCAAGAGAGCCCGCCGGAACCGCTGGGCTTACGTACCAAATCATGTTTCCATTCAAGTCGGTAGCTGCAGTTGAAATCAAACTTGAATTGCCCGTTGTGTTCACCAGGTCCAGCAGTTCAATGCCGTTTCCCACGCCAACCGCGTTTGGATTACTCACCTTTATGGGAGGAATATTCGCTGCAGGAATCGTTCCGGTTGTGAATGTCTGATCCTGGTCGTTGAACTGTGTGCCGTCAGCGAACTGAACGCTGGCGGACATATGGTAAGTGGTGTTCTGAGTCATCCCGGCCACCAGAATGTTTACTGTTCCTCCGCCCGTTGGCGCGGCCTGTGACCAGGTTTGCAAGCCATAGCGCGTTGATGTGCCAAAATGCACGGTTACATTTCCATCTTTCGGCAAGGTAAATGAGTATTGGGCTACCAAAGGGTTAGCTGTTGCCGTCACGGTGCCTGGAACGAGGACCGTGATTTGCACCGTTGCGGTCAAGCTGGGATCGGCCGCGCTGGTCGCCACTACCGTCACGCTTGCGGGCTGCGTCACCTGAGGGGCAACATACAGCCCCGTTGTAGAAACCTGTCCCAGTGGTTGTTGTGTCAAAGTCGCCGAGGAACTTCCTGCCGCAGTGCCCGATGACCCCAAGGTATAGTTGATGGTGTTGTCACTCACACCAGTAACCGCTGCGTTGATTTGAACTGAACCGCCCGACAATACATAAAGCGCCTGAGGAGAAACTGTCAGCGCAGGCGATTCCAGCGAATTTGAGCTGGAGTTGCCGCATCCGGCTAAAGTCAGGATCATCCCCAAAATCGCCAGTAGAAAAACTCTATCCCCACTCCATAAAGTCCTGTGCAAATGCCCCTCCTGTAGCGCACGATGTCGTGCATAAAACCGGCTTCATTTCAGCCATTGAATTTTTTAAGTTGCGAAGAATTACATACTCATTCGTGGACGCACAAGAACCTCTTCCTCCATTACACAATGCATCACCCGGGGCTTTTTCGGCTTATCATTAGGGTTTGCTGTGTTGCTGAAGCCTTTCAATCCCTGCTTGCCGCCGCATTGGATTACAACTCAAGCTGCTTTACACTCTCTCGCCTTGTGCCGCCCGCAGGCTGGTAAACTTGCATCATTCTGTACCGTAACAATCCAATTGGTACTCCGAAAGTTGTGCATTCAGTGTCCGCGTTACCTGCGCAGTCGCCGAGGGCGAAGTACACCAGCGCCTTTCATACACGGCATAATGCTTTTTCATTGAGTTTTTCAACTGAAGGATAAAAATGCGAGCCCGCGGGTCAGTCCACTCAAACTTGGCGGAGAGGGTGGGATTCGAACCCACGTGCCCGCTTTTGGCAGGCAAGACGCTTTCGAGGCGCCCCCGTTATGACCACTTCGGTACCTCTCCGTCAAACCCCGGTGGCGTCACCATGCAAGTGAAGGCCACCGTACAATCTGTCTGCGTTATTCTATGTACCGCTCCCGTTGTCCGGGGCGGCGCCTACTATATTTTCTTCGTCCGCCTCGCGCCAAAAAATCGCCGCAGCACAGCCTGGCATTCTTGCTGGCAAACGCCCGCCGTCATTTCTACTTTATGATTTAAACTTGGGTGATTCAAGACAACCAGCGCAGTTCCGGCCGCGCCGGCTTTGGCGTCATTCGCGCCGTATATCAGCGCATCAATCCGCGCCTGCACCATCGCCCCCGCGCACATGGCGCAGGGCTCGATTGTAACATACAGCTTGCAGCCCTTCAGGCGGTAATTGCCCAGTTTGCGCCCCGCCCGCCGCAGCGCCAGTATTTCCGCATGGGCGGAGGGGTCATTCAAGTGAATCGGCCGGTTGTGAGCGCGCGCGATGACCCGGCCCTGGCTCACTACAACCGCGCCTACGGGGACCTCCTCTTCGCGTGCGGCGCGCTCCGCCTCACGCAGCGCCAGGCGCATAAAGTCGTCATCGGATTTCCATTTCGCACTTTTTCTCGCCACGTCTTATATCCTACTATCTATCTTAGGCAACGGCCCAGCGGCTGCGAAGCGCCGGCGGATCCGCCGCGCTCGCGGTGCAGCGTGGCGGGCGCTAGGGGTTTGTCTGGCAACATTTCTATGGGGGTAAAAGCATATGCTTCGACCAAAACCCGTTTCCGTTTTGAGCGCGCTTGTCATCAGTATATCGTTAATGTGTTGCGGGCCTGCCGACGCGCAAACGCTGCGCCAGGCAGCGGAAAGGCTTGGGCTGCTGGTGGGAGCGGCTGCGAACCCGGCGCTGTTTTCAGAGCCTGAATATTCACGCACCTTGGCGCTCCAATTCAATTTGGTTGAGCCCGAAAACGCCATGAAGTGGACGGCGATTGAGCCTGAGCCGGGCGTCTTCAGCTTTGCATCGGGTGACGCCGTGGTGCAGTTTGCCGAAGCGCATCAAATGCAGGTGCGCGGTCATAATCTGCTGTGGAGCAAGCACAACCCGGCGTGGCTGAGCGCGGGGAAGTTTACGCCGCGGCAATTGCGCGCCATTATGAAGCGCCACATCCAGACCGAGGTCAGCCACTACAAGGGCAAAGTATTTGCCTGGGACGTGGTGAACGAGGCTTTTGACGGCCGCGGGCGGCTGGTCGACAGCATCTGGTACAACCAGCCCGGAATAGGCCTGGCCGGCCAGGGCACGGAATACATTGCGCAGGCTTTCCGCTGGGCGCATCAGGCGGACCCGAAAGCGCTGCTGTTCTATAACGACTATGCGGCCGAAGGGCTGAACGCCAAATCCGGAGCCATTTACGCCATGGTCCGGCAGTTCCGGCGGCAGGGCGTGCCCATCGACGGCGTAGGGTTGCAGATGCATATCCACACCGCCCATCGTGATACTTCTACTGTGGCCGCCAACATGCGGCGGCTGGCCCGCCTGGGTGTTCAAGTGCAGATTACGGAGATGGATGTGGGGCTTGCGACGGTTCACGGGGCGATGCAGGCGGATTCGCAGGAGTTGCGCAACCAAGCTGAAATTTACGGCAGCGTGGCTTCGGCGTGTGCGAAAGACCCCGGGTGCACGGCTTTCCAAACCTGGGGGTTTACCGACAAGCACTCGTGGATTCCCGGCTTTACCAAGGGCAGGGAAGGCGCGGCGCTGCTGTTTGAGGCCAATTATCAGCCCAAACCGGCTTACCGTGCCGTGCTCAATGCCTTTACACGAACCGCCCAGCGGCGCCCTGAGATTCGCGAAGAGCGGTTGCAGTTTGAAAAGCGCTCGACTCCAGAAAAGCGATAAAGTGCAAGCCGGCTGGCGCTGACATCGGGTTGTGGCGCCAGCGCTGCGCCGCACACGCGCCCCGCACCCATCCCGCTCTTGCGAGGTGCGCGATTTTCGATTGCAGCCGCCGTTCCCGCCCTGACTGCCCCGGGCGGCCTCTCGTCCCTGCCACCTTGTGCCTCGTTTTGTACCCAGGATGTTCACCCGTATTTGGCCCACCGGCCCTCCCTCCGCCGTCTCTAATCTTTCTAATCTGACGTTCTCATCCGGCGTTCCAATCTTCCGTTCTAATCTTTTAATCGTCCGGCCCGACCTCTCCTTTATCGATTTTTTCTGAGCCCCAGGCCCTGCAACCGCCCCCGCCGCCACCTTCGCACCCGTTCTCGCCCTCGCCCGGCCTTGGGGCTGGCGAATCGCCCCTTGGCAGGGATCCAGGGCCCCGTCCCCAATACTGGCGCGGGTCTTCTTGCTTTGGATGAAATTCAATTCTCTGCTCCCGAAGACCCCTTTTGCCGCCGTTACTCCGGCCCCGTTCCCGCCTTTTGGCCTGTCGCAAACCGCTGTCAGCATCCGTTAATTACACCTCCGCTCCCCGCGCCTTAGCCGCACGCGTCGTGTCGATTGCGCCCAGCCTCCCCAACCATCGTTGGCCGCGCCGCTGGCAGCAGGCGGGCAGGGTAAGAAGGGGCCGGGCGTCGAAGTGTTATGAGCATAGTAGCAAGCCGGAATGAGACGGTGGAGACAAGTGAGACGGAATTTTATAAGTTGCGACGATTGAGAGGGTTGGCGTTGTTATAGGGGGGAAAACCGGGGTTTACAAAGCGCAAAGTGAGACATTTTGCCACATAGGCTGAGACGCGATTTGGGCGATGCGATGGGTTTTGTTGTGGCGGCGATCTCCCCGTCGCCGGCTGTAGCGCCGGTCGGAGCCTGCCCTGACGCAGGAAGGGACCGGCGGTATTTATTTAGATAAAAACCGGCGTTCATAGAGCGCCGCTACCCGCTACTTGCTCAGGGTTGCAAACAAACGGGCGATGATATACTGAGCCCATGAAGAAAACTATTCGCAAGGGAAAGCCCCGGCAGTTCACGGTGGTCATCGAGCAGGACGAAGACGGATACTACGTCGCGAGCGTGCCTTCGCTGCCAAGCTGCTATACCCAAGCCCGGACTCTCGAAGAGCTGACGCCGCGAATCCGGAAGGTCATCGCGCTTTGCCTGGCTGAGCTGGAGGCGCCGCGAATGAAATTTGTAGCCTTGCAACAGGTTGAGGTCAGCGGTTGAGCCGGTTGCATCCAGTCCAGGCGCGAGAAGTTATCCGTTTTCTGGTGTCGGCCGGCTTCATCCAGGTGCGGCAAAAAGGCAGCCACAAGTTCTTTCGCCACCCGGACGGGCGAACTGCCACTGTTCCAGACCACCGCGGAGAGGATTTGGGACGCGGCATTCTTGCCAGGATACTTCGTGACGCTGGCGTGGCTCCTCGCGAATTCCTGGATTGGCTCTCCTCGTAACACCCATCTTTCGAGAAGATCGTAATAGGCTGGCGAACGTCTTTAGTTCTGCGCGCCGGAAGGCGCAAATCAAAATCGCGGACCTGAAGGTCTGCGCCAAGCAGCCAAGAAGGCAGGGCTGCGTTGATTGCTCAGGAAACCGCGACAGCCAGTGGCGCGGTTGCATGTTCAATCAATCATCGCGGTGAGGAGGGACATGCCAGTTCGTAGAAAAGCGAAGCGACGAGGGCGCATTTTCAAGGCGGATGACACCGATTTCGCTGCTCTTTTTTCCCTCGGGAGACTTCGAAAAACCTGGGATGTGCTGAGACGGGAGCTTCGACAGCTAGGGCTGCGCGACTGCGTCGACTGGATAGACTGGGCGCACACAGTAGAGGCAACACTACCGCAACTGAGGAACGCGATTCTTGACGGTTCTTACCAACCTGCCCATCCCACGCGCTACGAACTTGCCAAGGCAAAAGTAGCTCCCCGGTCTATGGCGTGTTTGCGGGTCCGTGACGCACTCGTTTACAGGCACCTATCAGATGAAATATTACAGCGAGCGCAGCCGGGTAAAGTTAAGGGAGCTTTCTTCTCGAGAAGTCACACAGCGATGCCGGTGGGTAGGACCTACACCTTCGACCCCGATGACTACGCGAGATTCTTTGAAATCTGGTTACATTTCCAGCAGTATAGGACTCGCACACTACTGAATCGCCCGTACAAGGTACTCGTCACAACCGACATCACCAATTACTTCGACTCCATACAGCACGACCTCCTTCTGGAATATCTAGCCCCTTTGGGATTGCCACGCAAGGCTGTCGCGCTGTTGGGGCGGCGGCGGGCCGCTCGATTCATGTACCTGAACCCGGCGAGAAAAAAACTGGTGAGCTGCCCGGAGGAATGGCGGTGGTCGCGCTACAATAATTTCGCCTTAAAGAAGGCCACAGTCCCGGCGTGCGCAATTCAAATGGATTATGTGCGCTTACCGGAGGGATATCGGGCCTGAGCAAGAAGAGCCCACGGTCAGGAAGGCATTGTCGGTGGCTACCCGCTCGTTATCGAATTTACCCTGGTTCAGTTTACCTGGACCCGAGGAGGCATTACCGTTTCATAACATCACGCTCAGTCGGGTTTGGATTGACTGTGGCCTTGTCCCGGACGAAAGGCCCACGGACGGGAAAGCGCCACCTGTGGCTACCCGCTGCCCAAATTCGCCCGAGCCCCGCGGGCACGGGTCCAGCCCGAGCCTACTCTTCCTCGTCTTCCGTGGTTCCAATGTCTCCGGCTTCCTCGGCTGGCACCAGCGGAACCGCCAGCCCCGCGAAATACCCCTTCAACCGCGTAACCAGCATTGCCGGCGTCGTGTCCCCGACCGCGAGCTTCTCCGCGAACTGCCTCCCCGGATGCAACACATCCCAGGGAGAGCGGTATTGTGTCGCGCGGCGCTTGCCGGGGTCTTTATTCCCGAACCCGTCTATGACGAGGTTCCAGATGGGTTTGAACTGCTCTATCATCATGTTTTCACCCAATGGAATCCAGATATCGTCTACCACTAGGGACCGGAAATGAAAATCCTCGAGCTTGAGATTCGTCGCCTCATCGACGGAACCGGCATGCTGGCGCAGACGGTCGCGGAGCGCCTTGCCCTTTGAGGCATCGAACGCGAGCCCGCCCTTTCGGGCACCCTTGGGAACGGCCTTGCCGACATAAATGGGTTGCTCAAAGGCGCCGTTCGTGTTCTTCTCCGCCACCGGGCCATACGCTTTAAATCCGCCGGTGTAGTAGATCGCGTACACGCCCGCGCCTGTCAGATCCGGTATTTGCGCAAGCGGGACCACGGGACTAAATAGCAGCGCCTCGGCAACACTGCGCCCGAGATTCATCTTGTCGAGTGGATTATAAGGACCCCCCATCCCTAACTTTCTCCCTTAAGAGAAAGCAGAGTCTTGGCCACGGAACAGGCGACCACTTCGGCCAGGCGCACGGGAACGGCGTTGCCCAGCTGCCGCATGGCCTCGCTCCAAGCCCCGCGAAAAATATAATCGTCCGGGAACGTCTGCAGGCGAGCCGCCTCCCTTACCGTGAAGTAGCGGACGGAGCCATCGGGCCGCGCGAGCATATTCTCACCTCCCGGCACGCCGTGATCGCCCGCCTTGAGCGTCTTGGCCGGCTCATCGAGCGGGCTCCCGGTATGGCCGGGGTAGCTCCTGGCGCCAGGAATGAAGCGGTGGTTCGGCACCTTGTTGTCGGGGAATTTCTCCGGATCGGGCAAGTCGCTGATGGCGTCCCTCACGGTTAGCCAAGGCGCCCTCCTCTCCCCGAACAATTCGCCACGCCTGAGCTTCCCGAGTCGGGCGCCCAGGCGATCCTCGGGCTTGGGACGCTGGCGCTTGGCTGCTTCGTGCCGGTCCCAGTATTCGCCGGTGATGAATTTGGCGCTGAGCAGCCCGTCCTCGGAATGGGTCTCCTCGGGGAAACTCCACTGCACGCCGAGGTCAGCGCGGAATCCGACAAGAAACACCCGCTCGCGCTTTTGCGGCACGCCGTAATCCGCTGCGTTGAGCAGCCTGAAGACGACGTTGTATTCGGAGCGGGTATGGCGTGAGGTATGATGCTTCTCCAGTCGCTCGCGATGCTCTCGCCAAGGCTCTCCCTTGCGGCGGACGAAACTCGGATGTGTCAGCTGCAGGTGGATGTACTCGAAATACGTCGCAAATGTTTCCCGCATTAGGCCTTTGACGTTCTCGAAAATGAACGCCTTCGGCCTGAGTTCGCGCACCGCGCGGACGGCCTGGGGAAACATGTCGCGCTCGTCCATATATCCGCGGTGTTTACCGCAAATGGAAAACGGCTGGCACGGAGGGCCGCCGGAGACGACCATCACCTCGCCGCCGAGCGCCCCGTAATCGAAATGGCGGACGTCGCCTTCCCATAGCGGCCATTCCTCCACATGGAGCGTGTGGTGGCGCTTGTTTTCGCGGAAGGTCTCGCAGGCGTCGGGATTCCACTCGATCACCGCGGCGTGGTGAAATCCGGCGTTCGCCATGCCGATGGCCAATCCGCCCGCGCCAGCGAAGAGCTCAACGCTGCGCATCGAGAAACCTCCTGATTCTGGTTTCCAGGCGCTTGGAGTTCTTCAGCTCGCACTCCCACACGGTCAGCACCTTCCAGCCCTCCCGGTGGAGCGCCCTTCTGTTCTTTTCGTCCCTTTGGCGGTTTCCCTCCAGCTTCGGCGCCCAGAAATCGAGGCGGGACTTGGGCATCCGGGCGAGCGCGCAATTCGGGTGGCGGTGCCAAAAACAGCCATGTACGAAAATGACCTTGCGCCGGGGCCGGAACACGATATCCGGACAGCCCGGCAAGTCCCGCGCATGGAGACGGTAACGGTAACCCAGAGCGAGCACAAGTTTACGGACAAAGAGCTCCGGGCGCATGTTCTTGGAGCGCACGCGCGCCATGATTTTGGATCGTTCCTCTTTCGAGAGCGAGTCCACAAGGTACTATTCTACCTTCAATGGCGCAGGCGACAGCCATTGATCCGCAACGTATTTTTCAACGGCCTCCCGCACCACCCAGGGAATCGATACTTTTTTCCGCTTGGCGAGGTCCTCGATGGTTTTGCACACGCCCGGCGGGAACGTTATGGACACCTGCGGCTGCGCGCCGCCTTTTGCCCTTCCCCCGTCTCGCTTCCGTGTAGCCATACCTATGTTCCTTTAACGCACCACGATACACCGCAGCGGTTCACAGCGCAAGGCCTGGCCTCCCCCTGTCGAAGCAAAGTGAAATGATCCTGTTCCAGCAAAGTAAGAAGTTCCTGTTAGAAACCGGCAAACTGTGGGGAGGAAAGGCAACAGGAGTTGTGGGTGGGCCAAAGTGAGCGAGATCGGTTGAAGGTTTTGCACGAAACAGAAAAGCGGGTAACCACGGTCAGTGCTTTTCTGACAGTGGGCGTTTGCGGAATCGTGGTTGGGCGATGCCCCAAGTACATCGATTGCGCACCACGGACCGTATCTTTTTCGTGACGGTCAATCTGCGCCGGCAGCTCGAGTCCCTTCGCGGGTCCGAATGCCCGCTGCAGATCGATGTTCTCGAAGGATCGAGGCTGCGGCGGGCCGCTCCATGAGCGGCGATCTTTCAGGGGCTGAATGCCGGCGCTCACAGAGCGCCGTTACAGCAGGTAGCAGCGGCACGGTTGGTGTGCCGTGGGTTTGTAATTCGAAATTAAGGACATGGGGCGTTGTTGCGGCGATCTCCCTATCGCCGGCGCAGGCTGTAGCGCCGCCGGTTGGAGCCTACCCGACAATAGAATGGACCGGCGGCCTTTATCTAAATAAAAGCGGACGCTCACAGAGCGCCGCTACAGTGCGGTGGCCTGCGCTGCGTGCAAGCCCCATCAGGCTCGTCATCTCCCGCGCCAGGCTCAGGCTTTTTTGCCGAACAAGAGGCGAACCACGGCGGTGAGTACGACCGCGCCGCCGATAGCAACCAGGATGGTGTAAATCAGTCCGCCGCTGCCAATAAACCCCAACGACCGCATTATGAAGCCACCGATCAAGGCGCCGGCAACGCCGACCAGCAGGTCCATAAAGAAGCCATAGCCCGACCCTTTCATGATCTTCCCGGTTGCCCAGCCGGCAATCACTCCCACGATAATCCACCATAGAATGTGCATGACGTCAGCTCCTTTCCCAAAGAAGACTTCACTGGCTTCCTGCTACTGCGATTGTGCTTCCAACAGACCCGAACGAAACAGGAGCCCGCCGGCTATACCGCCCAGGCTTGGCACCAACAGGAACAGCCAAACCTGCGCCAATGCCCGGCCGCCCACAAAAAGGGCCGGTCCCAGGCTGCGGGCGGGATTCACGGACACGCCCGTGATGGTGATTCCAAGGATGTGGATGGCGACCAGCGAGATGCCAATGGCCAGCCCGGCAATCTGTGAGGGCGCGCCTTTTTGCGTGGAACCAAGGATAACCACGACGAAAAGCAGTGTGGCGACAAACTCAAACCCAATGGCCGAAGAAATTCCGTAGCCGCCACCATACCCTTCGCCCCATCCGTCCTGACCCAGCCCGCTTTCCGCAATGCTGTACCCGGCCAGCAGGCCTTTGACGATAAATGCCAGCACGCCGGCGGCTACCGTTGCCCCCAGAAACTGGCCTACAATGTAGCCGATCAAGTCAGTGACGCTCATGCGTCCGGCAACGTAAACCCCCAGGCTTACGGCAGGGTTGATATGACAACCGGAAATCGGGCCAATGCCATACGCCATGGCAATCAGCGCGAAGCCGAAAGCGAAGGCAATTCCCAAAATCCCCACACTTTTGCCGGCAACCACCACCGTGCCGCATCCGAAAAGCACCAGAGTGAACGTACCAACGAACTCCGCCACATATTTCTTCATAGTGCCCCTCCTTATGATGTTCGGGTTGTTCATGGAGCCATGCGGCCCGGGTTGTTACAGAGCGTGAGCCGCAACTTCAGAGTGAAGGAAAGCTGTTATGCCGCGGGTACGTTCAGGTTTTGCCGCCGCGGCCATGGGCATGGGGCGCCCGGGAATATGCCGCCCTCAGGCACGTCGCCCAGTGCAGTTCAGTTCCCTGCTGCTGCTTCTTAAGGCTATACAGAATTTACGGTATAGAGCGCCAACCAGCCGTCGCCGGAGACTCTGCCGTAAGCGCCCAGAAGTATCATCTGCCGCAGCGGCGAAGTCAAGCCGTAAGTGCGCGAATGAGGACAGCGAGCGTATGCGTGCACCCGTTCTAACTTCGTTCAAAACTTGTGTTTGCCCAATGAAAAAAGTAGATTGGAAAATTGACGCCAACCTGCGCCCCGCAGCGACGCGCAACAGGTAGCGCGATGGCAGGGCGCGCTGCGGCCAGCGCGAGGCCTGGAAAAGCCGGCTTACACAATTCCTTTTGAGCGCCCGGTTGCCAGTGGCAACAACGCTGCGGTACGGCGCAACGCAGCACAACGAAAGTCCCGGAGGAAACAGGCTTATGGCTAAAAACTTCAGAGACTTGACGGAGCAGGAAATTCTTGCACTGGCCATCTCGCTGGAAGAGGAGGATGGCCGCATCTACGCCGATTTTGCGGAAGGATTGCGCGAAGGCTATCCAGCCACTGCCAGGGTGCTGGACGAAATGAGGGCGGAGGAAAATCATCACCGCACCCTGCTGATTGAAACGCATCAAGCCCGGTTTGGCGAGCACATTCCGCTGATCCGGCGGCAGGATGTGAAAGGATTTGTGGCGCGGCGGCCAGTATGGCTGGTGCGGCCGCTGGGGGTAAGCGCGGTTCGCAAGCAGGTGGAGTTGATGGAGATGGAGACCGCCAGGTTTTACGAATCCGCCCTGCGTAAGGTAACGGATGCTTCCGTGCGCAAGCTGCTGGGCGACCTGGCGCAGGTGGAGATGCAGCATTATGCCACGGCGGAAACGCTGGAAGAGCGGCACCTGACGCCGGAAGCGCGCGCGGCGGAGGAAACCTCCAGCCGCCGGCTATTTGTGCTGCAGGTGGTGCAGCCCGGGCTGGCAGGCCTGATGGATGGCTCCGTATCCACGCTGGCGCCCGTATTTGCGGCCGCCTTTGCCACGCACAACAGCGGCACGGCGCTTTTAGTGGGCCTGGCGGCGTCGGTAGGAGCGGGGATTTCCATGGGCTTTGCCGAGGCGCTTTCTGACGATGGCACGCTGACCGGGCGCGGGCATCCCTGGGCCAGAGGCCTGGTGGAAGGTGTGATGACCACGGCGGGAGGGATTGGCCACACGCTGCCCTTCCTGATTCATAGCTTCACGGTGGCGTTCACCGCCGCCATGATCGTGGTGGCGGTGGAATTGTCTGCCATCAGCTACATCCGCCACCGCTATATGGATACGCCGTTCCTTTCCGCTGTGTTCCAGGTGGTGGTGGGCGGCACACTGGTGTTTGTGACGGGAATACTGATCGGCAAGTCTTAGCAGGATTGCGCCCTGTGCGTAAGCTGTGGCGTTCTATCCGGCCCCGGAGTTTTCCGAGGGCAGGGGTGCGGCAATGTGATGCACGGCTTTGACACTGGTCCCAAAGTTTTATACACTCCCCGCCATGTCAATCCCAACGGAAGCCATTGGAAGCATACCCAGACCTGCCGAACTGCTGCGGGCCATGGAGGATTACGCCGCGGGCAAGCTGAACCTTGAAGCGCTGGAGGCCGCGCAAACAAAGGCGCTGCGTGACACCATCGAACGTCTGGAGGTGACCGGGTCGCCTATCCTGACCGATGGCGAGCAGACCAAGCCCAGCTTTGCTACTTATCCGATTCACGGCGCGGCGAACCTGGCGCCCGACGGCGTGGTTATTCCGTTTGCCGACGGACACAAGCGCCAATTGCCGCGGCTGACGGGCGGCCCGTTTCGCTACCAGACGTATGCTGCCGCCTATTTGCGCGCGGCGCGCCGATACACGTCGCGGCCGTTGAAGCAGGCGGTGATTTCCGCCTCGGCGCTCAGCCTGCTTTACCCGCAAAGTGAAATAAGCGGTTTTTCGCGCGAACAGTTTTTGAGCCAGCTTTTGGCCGAGGCGGAAAAGGACATCCGTGGCTGCCTGGATGCCGGCGCCGCGGTGGTACAGGTGGATTTTACGGAAGGACGGCTGGCCTTAAAGCTGGACCCCAGCGGCGGACTGCTGCGGCAGTTTGTTGCCATAAACAACCAGGTGTTTGACCGCTTTTCAAGCCCGGAGATGAGCCGCATTGGCGTGCATACCTGCCCCGGCGGCGACCACGATTCCACACACAGCGCCGGCGTGGATTACGCCGGGCTGCTGCCTTTGCTTTTCCAGATGCGCGCCGGCAACTTTTACGTGCAACTGGCCAGTGAGCCGGACCACGGGCGCGTGCTGGGCTTGATCCGCCAGTATGCCAGGCCCGGACAGCGGATTTTTGTGGGTGTGATTGATCCGATCAATCCCCGGATTGAGTCGGCGCAGGAAGTGTGCGACCGGGTGCTGGAAGCGGCGAAATACTTGCCGCTGGAACACCTTGGCGCCACCGACGATTGCGGATTCTCTCCATTTAGCGACGACGTTTCCACGGCGCGCGAAACCGCATTCCAAAAGATAGCCGCCCGCGTGGCGGGAGTGAAGCTGGCAGAGCAGCGCCTGGGCGTGGCGTAACCCTCTGCCGGCCGCAGCACGGCGCGCGCCCGCAACCGCGCGGATGCCGGCTTTGGCAAAGTCGCGGCCAGGCGCAGAAGCGAGGTCCATTATGGGCAGTGTTACGGCCGGCGTTATTCTGGCGCTGGGAGCGGGAATTTTGAACGGCAGTTTTGCGGCTCCCACCAAGTACACCAGGCTTTGGAAATGGGAAAACCTGTGGGCGGTGTGGGCCGTGGCAGCGCTGCTGGTTTTCCCCTGGCTGATGGCGCTTTACCGCATTCCGGGGCTCATTTCCATTTACCGTGGAGCGGGCTGGGGGCCGGTGATAATGCTGGCGGCGCTGGGCCTGGGCTTTGGCCTGGCGCAGGTCTTTTTTGGCCTGGGGATCGCCGCCATTGGCATTGCGCTGAACTTTGCCATTGCCATCGGGATTTCAACCGCGCTGGGAGCCTTTGTGCCGCTGGTGGTGCTGCACCCCAAGGCCGTGGGCACGCCCAAGGGGATGCTGATTTTGGGCGGCGTATTTCTTGTGCTGGTGGGCATAGCATTTTGCGCCGCCGCGGGCCGCGCCAAGGAGCGCGAATTGACCGCGCGCGACGCCGCAAGCAGCACCAGCGGCAGTTTTGATTCCAAGGCCTTTCGACGCGGATTGCTGCTGGCCGTGCTGGCAGGCCTGCTGTCGCCGCTGGAAAATTTCGGGCTGGCCTTTGGCACGCCTTTGCTGCAGGGCGCCGCCGCGCACGGCGTTTCCATTGCCGACCAGGCCGGGGTCATCTGGCCTCCCATGCTTACGGCTACCGCCGTTGCCTACCTGATCTATTGTGCCTATTTGTGGCGCAAGAACGCCTCGTTCACGCTTTACGCAGCGCCCCGCACCGGCCTCTACTGGTTTTACGGCGCGCTGATGGGAGCGTTGTGGATGGGCAGCGTGTATATCTACGGCGCCGCCTCGTCCAACATGGGCACGATGGGTCCCATTCTAGGCTGGCCGCTTTTTATGTCGGCCATCATCATCACCTCAAACGCCTGGGGATTGGCCACCGGCGAGTGGAAGGGCATCAGCCGCAAGCCGATCTTCATCATGCTGCTGGGTATTCTGGTGCTGATTGTGGGGTTCTGCACACTGGCCTATTCCTCGTGGCTGGAGTAGGCGCGGAATTTTGCAACCGAAAATAAATCCACAGCCGGCAGAGCGCCGCCCGCGGGGCGCAGTCGAGCCGCCGGCGGGGTGCAATTCAGGCGCGCAGCATGCGGTGCGCGACGTGGTAGGCCAGCGCCTGAATGGTCAGTGAGGGATTGGCTCCGCCGGGATTGGGCAGCAGGCTGCCATCCGCAATGTAAACGTTGGGCACGTCGTGAATGCGGCCGTCCGGATCAACCACCGACGTCCTGGCGTCCTTCCCCATGCGGCAGCTTCCCAACTGATGCGTGGAAATTCCCATCTCAGTTTCCGGAACCACCTTCGGCTTCACCACCGTATGTGCGCCCGCTTCGCGCAGCAATTCGGCGCATCGCTCCACGATAAAAGTCTCCTCATCGGCGTTGCGCGGGTGCTGATGATAGGTAATGCGGCTGACAGGCACGCCCCTGCCGTCAACCACTTTGGGGTCAACGTCCACGCGGTTTTCAAAACGCGGGTAGGTGTGGCAGGTGGCATAAAGCCAGATTGAGCGCATGTAGTACCTGCGATAGAACGCCTTCAGTTCCCCGCCGTAAGGCTTCAGGTCCGCCGGCGGCTGCACACGCTGCACAAAGCCCAGCGGCGGCCGCACATGATAGTTGGCCAGAATGCCCGAAGCCAGGCCCGCCTGCGCCGCTTGGCCGCGAAACTGAAAATCATCAACGCTGAATGTGCCTCCGGGGCCGAAGTGATCCGTGACCACCTTCTCAAACAGTCCGTAGGTGAATAAACTACCGTCGTTTTCAATGTTGCGGCCAACCTGGTCATGGCGGTTGCCGAGGCCACTGGGAAAAAAACGCGAGCGGGAATTCAGCAGCAGCCGAGGCGTTTCCGTGGCGCTGCAAGCCACCACAATCTGACGCGCCGCCAGCTTTTGCCACGCGGAGCCGCCCTGTGCCTGATAAAGAACGCCGTTGGGCGCACCGCGCGAATCCACCGTAATTTCGCGCACGAATGCGTTTGGAATCAGCCTGCAATTGCCGGTAGCCAGCGCCATGGGGATTACGCTGGCCAGGGTTGAAGACTTGGCGCCTGCCTCGCACCCAAAGCCATTGCAGTAACCGCAGTGGATGCAGGCGGCACGGCCGCGATAGGGCTGGGAAAGAATGGCCAGCGGGGTGTGAAAAGGCCGCCAATTCAGGCGGCGTGCCGCCGGAAAAAGGACGCCGCCTTCCAGGTTATCCTGCAAGGGCGGCAGCGGCAGAGCCCTGCGGCGCGGCGGGCCAAAAGGATTGGCATCTCCGCTGATGCCGAGGTCGTATTCCGTTTTTTCGTAATAGGGCTCCAGGTCGGCGTAAGTGAGCGGCCAATCCTGCAGATTGGCGCCGGCAATGTGGCCAAAGTGACTGCGCATTTGAAAGGTTTGCGGATGGAAGCGCCAGGCCATGGCGCCGTAATAGACCGTGCCTCCGCCCACCACGGCGGGCAGAGTGCCATAAAGCGGGTCGCGAGGATGAACGGTGCGGGAAGGGTGATTCTCCACCGGGCGAACGGTGCGCACCTCATCCGGCTGCGGTCCGAAGGGGGTTTTGCCCGTGGCGCTGGTCCAGCTATCGTGCGTTTCAACGTGGCCAAAGTCCGTGGCTTTAAGCCAGGGTCCGCGTTCCAGGATCACTACGGAGCGGCCCGCCACGGCCAATTCCTTAGCCACTACGCCGCCCCCTGCTCCGGACCCGATCACTACCACATCAACCATTTTTGCCTCAGGTCGGCCGTGGATTTGCCCGCTCAACAAAGGCTTTGGCTGCATCAAAGCCGGGGCAATCTGCCTGCGCCCGCGCACCGCGAGTATGAGCATAGTACCGGCGCAGGCAATTCTTCAAGAAGTTCGGTATTGGCACAGTTTTACCCGTGGTCACGGGCGTCCCACCCGTGACCACGGCCAGGATGGCCGTGCCACGCGAGCGTGCGCTCCAAACTGTACCACTATCAGAAATTCCTGGGAAGGCGCGGTGCGACGCAAGCAGCGATTATTGCAGGGATGAGACCGGGCAAGGCTAACGCAGCACGGCGAGAGGGTTGTTGGCCTGCGGGGCAGCAGGTTCTTCCAGCGCTGGCGCGCTCGACTCTATGCCCGCTTCTTTATCAGCAATGAAGCGGTTGATCTCTTCGAGCAGCGCTGGAACGATTTCGCTTTCGGAAACGCGCCGGATGGCTTTGCCCTGGCGGTAGATCATGCCGTTGGCGCGGCCGGCGGCAACGCCCAGGTCCGCCTCGCGGGCCTCGCCCGGCCCGTTCACAGCGCAGCCCATCACGGCCAGGCTGATCGGTGTCTTGATGTGGGAGGTGGCCTGTTCAATTTCCTCAGCAATCTTAAACAGATCAACTTCAAGCCGCCCGCAGGTGGGGCAGGCAATGACGACCGGGCCGCGACTGCGCAATTCCAGCGATTTCAGCAACTCGTAGCCCACGCGCACTTCTTCAACCGGATCGGTGGCCAAAGAAACGCGTATGGTGTCGCCGATACCTTCCGCCAGCAAAATGCCCATGCCCACACAGGATTTCACGGTGCCGGAAAACTGCGTGCCGGCCTCGGTGACGCCCAGGTGGAGAGGATAATCCACTTGCCGGGAGAGCAGCCGGTAGGCGGCCACCATCAGCTTTACGTTCGAAGCTTTCAACGAAATGATGGTATCGGGAAAGCCGAGGTCTTCGAGAATACGAATGTGATAGAGCGCGGATTCAACCATGGCTTCGGGAGTGGGGAAGCCGTATTTTTCCAGCAGACGGCGCTCCAGCGATCCGGCATTCACTCCGATGCGGATGGGGACGTGCTGCTGTTGCGCGCGGCGAACCACGGTGCGCACTTTATCGGCGTCGCCGATGTTGCCCGGATTGATGCGCAGCTTGTCAAAGCCCGCGTCAAGGGCCATCAGCGCGAATTTGTATTGAAAGTGGATATCGGCAACCAGAACCGCGCCGGGGCAGCGTTTGCGGATTTCAGGCAGCGCCGCGGCCGCTTCCGCGTCGGGCACTGCCAGCCGGACAATTTCGCACCCGGCCGATTCCATCTGCTCAATCTGCTCAACGGTCTTCGCCACGTCGCGCGTATCGGTCTTGGTCATCGATTGCACGGCGATGGCGGAGTCTCCACCCACCGTCAGGCGTCCGATTTTTACCGGCCGGGTCTTGCGCCGGGGCGGAAAGTGTTCGGTGTCGCTAAAATTCATAGCCTGGGTTTCCTCGGGTTAAGGGCATGGAAACGGGCGGCCCAACGGCGGCCGCGGTTACAGCCCTCGCGGGCTTGCTGATCAATAGGGCTTAAAGGTCTTTAAAAGGTCATTGTACATGACAAAGACGGCCAGCAGCAGCAGAAACACCATGCCCACCTGAAAGACGCGCTCCTTTACTTTAAGGCTCAGGTCGCGGCGCATCACGCCTTCAATGCCCAGCATCAGGATGGTGCCGCCGTCAAGTATGGGAATAGGAAGCAGGTTGAATATGCCGAGTTGCAGGCTGATAAAGGCCACCAGAATCAGAAGATCGGGCAGACCTTCGCGATAAGCCTGGCCGGAAATCTGCGCGATGCCGATGGGGCCGGAAAGCGTTTTGGCGGACATGCGGCGTTGCAGGATTTTGCCCAGCACGTCAAAAGTGGCCATGCTGCTGCGCACGTTGTCGTCAATCGAAGTGCGGAAGGCCTGCGCCCAGCTCAGTTGGCGCACTATCATGTCATTACGCAGGGCAACGCCAATCATCCAGCGCCTGGTCTTTCCCGTCTGCTCAAGCAGTGGCTGCACGTTCAAAGTAAGCTGCTTGTCCTGGCGCTGCACGGTGAGCGCAACGGGCTGGCCCTGCGCGGCCTGGATGCCGGTGGAAAGGTCCTGCCAGCAGGCGATGGTGTGCCCGTTGACGGCCAGTACGCGGTCGCCGGACTTGAGACCGGCCTGAGCGGCCGGCCGGCCCGGCGCCACGTCGCCCAAAAGGCTGGGCACGCATGGCGAGAGGCCCGAAAAGCCAACGTGCATAGCATCGGAAGGCCCGGCGTTCAGCTCCAGATGCAGAATTTCACCGGCGCGTTCCACATCAACCGGAATAGGCTCGCCGGCTGCGGTGACCACTTTGATGTCCAGGTCTTCCCACTTGGGGTTTTGCAGACCGTCAAGGCGAACAATCAGGTCATCGGGCTGGAAGCCGGCCCGCGCGGCTGGTGATCCGGGTTCCACTTCACCCACGCGGGCGGGCTGTTCCTCGTAGGCCGGTTTAGGAAAGTGAAATTTATAAAGGCCGGCAAGCAGCAGCACTGCCGTGAGCACGTTCATGGCGGGGCCCATGATGGCGATGAAAAAGCGCTGCCAGCGCGGATGGGCAAAGAACTCGCCGGGATCGTTCTGCGAGGGCTCGCTGGGATCTTCTCCCGCCATGCGGACGTAGCCCCCCAGCGGCAGAGCGCTGATGCGATAATCCGTGCCGCCGTGTTCAAAGCCGACCAGGCGTTTGCCAAAGCCGAGCGAAAAAACCAGAACACGGACGCCAAACCTTTTCGCCGCCACAAAGTGGCCAAGCTCGTGCACAAAAATCATGAAGCCCAGCACCACCACCACGACGGCAACATCGGTAACAAAATGAGAAACTAGCGTCAAACTAAACACCTCTGGAAGAAATATCGCGGGCAGCTTCCGCGGCGCGCTGCCGGGCATCCCGGTCGCAGGCCAGAACATCATCAAGGCTGGCAAAGCGGGCCGAAGGGGTCGAAGCAAGCACCGATTCGATCACACTTGGAATATCGGCAAATCTCAGGGATCGGGACAAAAACATCGCCACGGCAACTTCATCGGCGGCGTTCAGGGCGCATGGCAACGCTCCGCCCGCCTCCGCGGCCTGGCGCGCCAGGCGCAGGCAGGGAAAGCGGCCGGTGTCAGGCGGCAATAAATTCAGCCGCCGGCTGGCCATCACGTCGAGCATCAAAGAATCTCCGTCAAGTGCAACACGCTCGGGGTAGGTTAAGGCGTACTGTATAGGCAGGCGCATGTCTGCGACCGATAGCTGTGCCATGAATGATCCGTCAATAAATTCTACCATGGAATGGATGACGGACTCGGGATGAACCACCACGTCAATCCGGTCCGGCGCCAGGCCGAAAAGCCAATGCGCCTCAATGATCTCCAGCCCTTTGTTCATGAGCGTGGCGGAGTCAATAGTGATTCGGCCTCCCATCCTCCAGATTGGATGCTTCAGGGCCTGCTCAGGTGTTACGCGGAGCAGTTCTTCAGCCGGTGTAGAGAGGAAAGGGCCGCCCGAAGCCGTCAGGACCAGACGGCGCACCTCGCGTGGCTGGCCGGAGCGGAGGCATTGATGGACGGCGCAATGCTCGCTGTCAATCGGCAGTAGTTGAGCGCCGGAATGCCGCGCCTGCTCCATCACCAGTTCGCCGGCGGCAACCAGCGTTTCCTTGTTGGCCAGCCCCACGCACTTTCCAGCGCGCAGGGCTTCAAAGGTGGCAGGAAGGCCAGTAATGCCATGCGCGGCAGAAACCACAAAGCCAACCTCGGTATGAGTGGCACACTCCAGGTTGCCCTCGCCGCCGCAATAAATGCGCACGGGCTCGTTGTAGCCTTTGGAATCGAGCAGGGAGCGGAGCGCGGGCTTCGATTCCGGCCGGGCAACGGAAACTACAAGGGGTTTGAAAGCGATCACCTGATCGGCGAGAACCTGAAGATTACGCCCTGCCGCCAGGCTGACCACCCGAAAACGATCAGAAAGCCCGGCAGCGACACGCAGAGTATTCTGTCCTATTGAACCGGTGGAACCGAGAATGCAAAGGCCTTTCATTATCGATACTTCAGCAGGCTCATCGCGCCAACCGCAGCCCAAAGGGCGGGCGCCCCAAACAGGACGCTATCAATACGGTCCAGCAAGCCGCCGTGGCCGGGAAGTATTGAGCCGGAGTCTTTAACGCCCGCGCCGCGCTTAAAGGCGGATTCCGCCAGATCGCCCATCTGGCCGGCAAAGGCTATCCCAACACACAGTCCTATGAGGGCCGGCCATGAGAGGGAACGCAGGAAAAAGCGCGCAAATATCGCGCCAGCCAGCAGACTGCCCGCCAGGCCGCCCATGGCGCCTTCTACGGTCTTTTTGGGGGAGATGCGCTGGAAGAAAGGGGTGCGGCCAATGGCCCGGCCGGTGAAATAAGCGAAAATATCACCAGCCCAAATAATCAGAAACAGAAAAAAAACCAGATTCGGGCCTCCGGAGGGCGAATCCCGCTGCATCCCAAAGCGCAAAGGCAGCAGGCAGGAGAAAGCGAATCCCACGTAGATAATACCCAGGAAAGTTGAAGCCACGGCGGTGGGATACTGGCGAAGATCGGTGACCTTGAACATTGCCACGATTAAAATGGCCAGTAAAGCCAGGGCGATGACCGGCAGAACAACGGATTGGCGAATATGGATTTGCAAGGTCTGAGCCAGGCACACAAGAGCCCCCAGCAGATATCCGGTAAGCGGAAGGCAGGCAAAACCGCCCTGCCGCAGAACGGCAAAATACTCAACCAGGCACCGCTCAACAATCAGCAGCAGGGCCAGCAGATATAGCCATTGGGGAGACCAGCCGATCAGGTAAACGGCTGGGATTAACAGGACAATTGCAGTCAATATGCGTGAAATCATGCAGGGTTGCGGGCGCGTCGAGCAGCTGGATCAGCCCAGGCCCAGGCCTCCATAGCGGCGCTCGCGTTTTTGATAGTCCAGAATGGCGCGGAAAAGGTCCTGCTGAGTGAAATCGGGCCACAAAGTCTCGGTCACCCAAATTTCCGTATAGGCGGCTTGCCATAGCAGGAAATTGCTTAGACGCATTTCACCGCTGGTGCGGATCAGCAGATCGGGATCCGGCATTTCACGCGTATAAAGCAATTGGCTGATCGCTGCTTCGTCGATGACCGGCGCTCCGTTAAGACGAGACCGTTCTATCAGGGCCTGAATGGCGTCCACCAGCTCGGCACGGGCGCCGTAATTTAACGCCAAAGTAAGGCGCAAGCCGGTGTTCGCCGCTGTCCTGCTGATTGTTTGTTGCAAATCCTGTTGCACGGGTTTAGGCAGCTCATGGATACGTCCAATAACACCCAGGCGGATGTTCTGCTGATTCAGCTCGGCCAGTTCCTTCTTTAAATACTCGCGCAGAAGCGACATCAGCATTTTTACTTCTGCGTGCGGGCGCTTCCAGTTCTCCACGGAGAAAGCGTAAAGCGTAAGATAAGGAACGCCCAGCCGCGCGCACGCTTCCACGCTGGCGCGCACCGCTCTGATGCCGGCGCGGTGCCCCGCAATGCGCGGCAATTTGCGCCGCCTGGCCCAACGTCCGTTACCATCCATAATTACGGCGATATGCTGCGGCAGGCGAGCTGGATCAATTTGTGCGAGCAGCGCGGCGTCGGTATCTTTTGTTTTCACCAGGAACCTGGAAAGCTGAGGGAATTCACCACCTTAGCCATACCCGCAATTTCGCACGCGCTGAAGGCAGAGTCAAGAGTGGAATGCGGCAGGCAACAAAATCCCCGCCAAAGCGCCGCGTTCTGCCGCGAACAGACTTATGCTGCACACTGACGTCGCAGCGCATGATGCGGAGCACAGACTCACCCAAACTCTCAGGCGCGGCCTGCGCCTTTTACCTCTGATTGCGATGGCGCGTGCCATCTAGCTCTTGGGTGCGTAGTAGCCGTCCCGGAACTTTAAACTGTACTTAACCGTCTTTCCCTTTTGATTCACAATGCGCAGCGGATTGCCCTGGGCGTCGACCAGTTCAACCTTCAGACGATGGTAGCGGCCGTCGCGCGTGGCGCTGGTGGGAGCAAACCCCAGACTGTACTGGGTGCGGAGTTGCTGCGTAATCTGCTGATACACGCTGGGCACCTCCGCCTCAAAGCGCGGGAAGTATGCCTGCCCGCCGGAATACTTGGTGATATAGTTCAACGCGTTGCGGGCCTGGAAGTAATCAATGTTATAGCCGCCTGGCATTCGCACCGCGATCCATTCCAGAATGCTCATCGCGTAGATCGGCGTGTCGGAATTTTTGGCGATCTTCAGCATTTTGTCATAGGTGAGTTTGCTGAAAGTGTCGGTGCCGCTGACGATGGCAATGATCGCTTTTCGCCCCTGAATGTCCTTCATTCGGTCTATGGTGAAAGCCAGTGCGTCGTACAGATTGATTTCCGAAAATCCCGGAAATTGCAACTGATTCAGGGCCGCTTCAACCTGCATGCGATCATGGGTGAAGTCAGTGAGAATTTGCGGCTTTAAATCAAAGGTGACAACGGCCACCCAGTCGGTGGGTTTCATAATGCCGAGAAAGTCGTACGATTCACGAATGGACTGGTAAAGCAACGGCCACCACTCATTGCTGAATTCAATGAGCAATACAATGGTCATGGGCACTTCGGAGGTTCCAAAATTGGTGATGGTCTGTTCAACTCCATCGTCAAGAACGCGGAAGTTCTGCCGTCCCAGGTTCGGTATGGGATTGCCGTTATTGTCTTCAACCAACACATCGACATTGACCAGGTTTGACGATGTGGAAAGCGTGTAAACATTATTTGGATTGATTTTCTCCGGCCTTTTCGCCTGAGGCGGAGGAGTCGTGGTAGGCGCCTTCTTGGGAACAACAACAGTTTCACCCGGTGCCGGATTGGGTCCCTCCGGTCCCTGCTGGTCCTGCTGGGGCCACCACGCCATCGCGCGGCTCATCGACATTCCGGGGCCTTCCAAGATCATTACTGCCATTAACAGGAAGAGAACGAGAAGAGAAAACCTCGATTTCACTGCTGCGCCTCCTTGTGGAGAAAATCCATATGTCTTAGGATGCCCATTCGCATCTCAATGATGCCACCGCGAAGGTTGGTGGTCAACCGAGCCGCGATTTACACTCCAGGGCTTTTAAGTTGCCTGCGCAACGGGTTTTTCTATTCAAAGCGCAACACATGTCGCCGGGTGTTGTGATGGGTGGAACCGCTGCAAGGTTGTGGATCACAGGCGGGTAAAAAGGATTTTAAAGTTCAGAACCAGCCTTGCCGATAGCTAAGTTGAAGAGCGGTGCACTCGTCGGGAGCGCATCTCCCTATGCTTGAATTGATTGCGGGTTTTCGCCACATCGTGTGCCCGTGGCTTTGGCCTTTGCGTTGGTGAAAAAAGCGGCCAGACGCATTTTGTTGAACTTACGCGAAGGATTTTGAGGCATAAGGGTTATTAATAAGGAACATATGGCGAAATGGGAAAGTATATCAAAAAACACTTGACAAATCACTATCGTCAAGATAACGTATTCAGGAACATGGCTTAGTGTATAAGAAGTAACTTGACTTGTTGAGTAATCTAACTTAGGCTCTACCTCGTTAAGGGTGATGTGTACCCTAATTTACCGATGGGGGAGCCTAATGCGTAACTATTTTCTGACCGTTTTTTTTGCTTGTTTGGTTGTTTTTACTAGCGTCCAACTCCGGAAGGCTGTAACTAATGGTAGTAGTTTTGAGGCATCATGCCGTTTAACTTCAATAGGTATTGCGGCAATTCCTCCCGCGCCGGGAAGTCCGGTCGCGACAGCGCAATCTTCCCCTATAGATATAAGGATGCAGGTAGGTGGTTCACCCGTACCTCCGCCGATGACGCAGTTGGCCGTGGGCGGCTCGCCAGTGCCTCCGCCGATGCAGGTAGGTGGTTCACCCGTACCTCCACCGATGACGCAGTTGGCCGTGGGCGGTTCGCCAGTGCCTCCGCCGATGCAGGTAGGTGGTTCACCCGTACCTCCGCCGATGACTCAGTTGGCCGTGGGCGGCTCGCCAGTGCCTCCGCCGATGCAGGTAGGTGGTTCACCCGTACCTCCACCGATGACGCAGTTGGCCGTGGGCGGCTCGCC
>VFSW01000297.1_pt1 | contig 70523 bp, 63 predicted proteins | sample 5358111 | NCBI WGS metagenome assembly VFSW01 (sample SAMN11554181, study PRJNA540505) | mine drainage metagenome | isolation source: sediment from site ElyBrook_90M | place: USA: Ely Copper Mine, Vershire, VT | collected 2017
GGGTGCCGGTCCACTTGATTTCGCCCGTCGCGCGATCGCGCCCCTCATACACGCCTTCGGATGTAGAGGAGGCCTGCCACTTCGTATGCATATCGACCAGGTTGACGAAGAAATCATTGGTCAGCGTCTCGGGTCGGTCGGTGAAGACCCCGTGTTTGGACTGCCCGAAGTTAGCATTCAGGATGCGCAGGCCGCCGACCAGAACCGTCATCTCGGGGGCCGTCAGCGTCAGCAACTGCGCCCGATCCACCAGCCGTTCCTCCGCGAGTCTGGGGTCTCCATTCCGGAGGTAGTTTCGGAACCCGTCTGCGGTCGGCTCCAGTACGGCGAATGACTCCACGTCGGTCTGCTTCTGCGAAGCATCCGTGCGCCCCGGCGAGAAGGGAACCTTCATGGCGCGCCCGGCCCTTTTCGCAGCTTCCTCAACGGCTGCGCAGCCGCCCAGAACGATCAGGTCAGCCAGTGAGACCTTCTTCCCGCCAGTCTGCGAGCCGTTGAAATCCTTCTGGATCGCCTTCAGCTTCCCAAGAACCTTCGCCAGTTCTGCCGGCTGGTTGACTTCCCAATCCTTTTGCGGCGCCAGGCGAAGGCGTGCCCCATTGGCGCCGCCGCGCTTGTCGCCGCCGCGGAACGTTGCCGCCGATGCCCAGGCCGTCCTGACCAGTTGGGAGATGGACAGTCCGGAAGCGAGGATCTTCGCCTTCAGGGCAGCAATGTCCTGCTTGCCGATCAGTTTATGATCCACAGCGGGAACAGGGTCTTGCCACAACTGGGGCTCCTTGGGAACGAGCGGACCAAGGTACCGTGAAATGGGCCCCATGTCGCGGTGCGTCAGCTTGAACCAAGCCTTGGAGAACGCGTCGGCGAATTCCTGCGGCTTCTCGTGGAAACGCTTCGAAATCTTCGCGTAGGTCGGGTCCATCCTCAGGGAGAGGTCCGTGGTGAACATCATCGGAGCATGCTTCTTCGACGGATCGTGGGCATCCGGCACGGTGCCCGCCGCCGATGCGTCCTTGGGCGTCCATTGGTTAGCGCCGGCGGGACTCTTGGTGAGTTCCCATTCATAGCCGAACAGATTGTCGAAGTAGTTGTTGTCCCACTTCACCGGGTTGGTGGTCCATGCGCCCTCCAGCCCGCTGGTGAACGCGTCGGCGCCTTTGCCGCTGCCATAGGTATTCTTCCAGCCCAAGCCTTGCTCTTCGATCCCGGCAGCCTCCGGTTCGGGACCGACATACTTGCTCTGCTCGGCGGCGCCATGGGCTTTGCCGAACGTGTGTCCGCCGGCGATGAGGGCCACCGTCTCTTCGTCATTCATCGCCATGCGGCGGAAGGTCTCTCGGATATCCCGCGCCGCGGCGACGGGATCGGGCTTGCCATTGGGCCCTTCCGGGTTCACGTAAATCAGGCCCATCTGAACCGCGGCGAGAGGATTCTCGAGCTGACGATCGCCGCTGTAGCGCTCGTCGGCCAGCCACCTGTCCTCCGGCCCCCAGTAAATGGCTTCTTCCGGCTCCCAGATGTCCTCGCGCCCACCGCCGAAACCGAAGGTCTTGAATCCCATCGACTCCAGAGCCACGTTACCGGTGAGGATCATCAGGTCGGCCCAGGATATCTTCCGGCCGTACTTTTGCTTGATCGGCCAGAGGAGCCGGCGTGCCTTGTCGAGGCTCACGTTGTCCGGCCAACTGTTGAGAGGCGCAAAGCGCTGCGCTCCAGAACCCGCGCCGCCTCGGCCATCGGAGATGCGATACGTGCCGGCGCCATGCCACGCCATACGGATGAAGAGCGGCCCATAATGGCCGTAGTCCGCGGGCCACCAGTCTTGCGATGTCGTCATCAAGGCATGGAGATCCTTGATCACGGCATCCAGGTCGAGGCTCTTGAATTCTTCAGCATAATTGAACTCTTTGTCCATGGGATCGGACAGGGGGGAGTGCTGGTGCAGGATCTTCAGGTTCAGCTGATTCGGCCACCAGCCCGCATTCGCCGGGGCCCCAGCCGTGGGTCTGCGAGCGCCGCCTGATACCGGGCACTTGCTTTCGGCTGACATCTTTTGCTCCTGATGAGCGGGAACAGGCGCCCCCGCTGTGGCGGGGAGTTTGTTGTTCATGTGTTTCCTCGTTGTCTTTGATTTGCGCAATCGCCGCAGGCCGCGCTTGCCGACGTGCGCCATGAATCCGGTATCCACACGCTTACGACAGAGAACGGGAAGCGTGCCGCAAAGCGCACTTCGCGCACAGCCCCCGGAAAATGAGTTCGCATTCGCGAACAATCCGCTTACCGAGGGAGCCCGAGGCAGGCCTCGGCACGTCGTACCACTTCATGTCCTCAACACTGCCGCAGCGGTCGCAGATAAAGTGGTGATGCCGCATGCCTTTCCCATCGAATCGCGCGGCGCGGCCCTCAACGGCCACTTCACGCACCAGACCCGCCTGCACCAAGTCCCGCAGGGTGTTATAAGTTGTGGCTCTTGAACAGCGCGGATCCGCGCGATTCACGGCTTCGAAGATGTCGGCCGCCGTGGGATGCCTGTTGTGTTCCATCAAGAATGCCATCACGGCGTAGCGCTGCGGCGTGCACCGCAATCCGCTGCCCTGAAGAGATTGTTTAATCGCCTCGGCGTCCATGAAGGGGTTAGATTAAATCTAATGTGATATTTTGGCAAGACTTTTGATTTTGGTTGCTGCTGCGAGCAGAAAACCGGTGGATACCGTATTGAGTATCCTCATCGAGTGGCCGCCCTATCACGCTTTCCAACGTCGGCTCGCCGCATTACAAGAAATCGCCGGCGCCTTTGCCAAAGCCCGAATCTAGACACTCGAGGCTGCTCCAAGTAAGCGTCCGACTGAAAACCGAACAATATCGCAAACTGATCATGGCGCAATGTTCTGGAATCAGTTCTGATGAACACTTATTAGCCGGGCCTATTCGAGCAGCAGGCACTCTTTTCCGGCCAGCTTCCCCAGGGCTTTGTCCAACGTGACCAGCGTCAGGCCAGCGACCTTGGCAAACGCTGCGAAACAGGCATCCGGCCACAGTTGGTGTGCAAAGCGGGCGCTCGCCGTCAGCGCGCGAAGAGTGGCCGCGACGCGCTCGGGTTCAGTCTCGGGATAAAAGGTAACCCGCACATCGCTTGAGAGCTGGTCGTAAGCCTTCCAGGCTTCCTGCCGAGTCTTTACCTCATCGCGCATCACGGCGGGATGCGTCAGCAGCCGCAGAAAGCCCAATTGGGTGAGGCGGCAGAAGACCGCTTGTTCCGCTTCAGCTCGCTCGAACCAGACGGCCGCAATCGCGTGATGCTCGTGGCCTCGATAGGCCTGCGCCAGCCAGACGTTAATGTCAGGGAAATAAGGCTTCATTGATTTTGCAGTTGGTCAGGTGCAGCCAGCCCGGTCGCTTTGAGTCGATGATCGGCAAGTGAATCGTCTTGCCCTTGCGCCCGCTCTTCCTGCCTGCAAGCTCCACTTTTACCCCACGCAAGACCAGCTCTTTCACGGAACAGCCCTGCATGGCTGCTTTCGCTTTGAGGCGTCTGTAAACCGGATCGGGAATGTCCACCGTGGTTCTCAAAGAGGCATTCTACGATATTTATGGTTGGAGCAACTTGAATTTCGCCTGGGGTCGCGCAAGCCTTCGTCCACGCCCTTATCGGTTACAGGCCGTGTTGGCAGCGGCCGAGCTCCGCTTTCGAAAGGTGAATCTGAAATGATCATTGGCGTTACCCACGACCCGGGCGGCCGCGCCGTGCAGCGGCTGTCGGTTTCCACCAAGGTTGCCATCGGCATGCCGCCGCAGGGGGACCGTTATTATCCTTCGAAACTCGACCACTTCGTGTTTCTGCGCAAGGAGAAGACCACGAAAGGCGTCGAGTGGGAGCCCGATCCCGAACTGACTCGGCACTATGGCGGCGAGTGCTGTGCCGTCCAGATCATGCTGATCGACGACGACATTGACAACGTCTTCCCCACCGCATACGCCGGGTGGACGGCCTGGCGGGCAAGCGGAGCCGGAAGGGACTGAAGGCAATTTACGCAATGGTTTGAAAGCAGGGGTTACAGGCTCGTATAACCGATAGCGCAATATGGTACTTGACAATGTCTTCTAACTTACGTTACAATCACCCGGCTAGGTTTTGAACGTTCGTGGCGGGCGGGCGGCAGTGGCAGATGGATTGTGCTTTGGTAGGCGGAGGGTGGGCGAGTTACAGGGGAGCGAAAGGCGGGCAAAATGTTTCACGTGAAACATTATCGAACTTGTAAATACCGTGGCCCCGTCCTATGGGACTCACGGCAATTGCCAACCCCCCAAGGTTGTGCTCAGTTTTGCCGGAACCAAGCCGGTGAGTTTTTACGCGAACCTGGCTCCGTGGGCGGGAAAATCCCGGGGCCTTCAAGGGTGTTACGCCGCCCTGCCGGAAAAATTAAAAATACCCGTATTTTTTCAATTTTTTACACTTCAGATTTAATGAAAACTGAAAACACAAGACTTACGGACTCTAATCCCAAAAGCGAACCCATTGTGGTGCGGCTCCGGCTGTAGCGGCGCTCTGTGAGCGTCGGGTGTTATTTAAATAAAGGCCGACGGTCGCAGACCGCCGCTACAATTCAAGGGCCGACGGTCCCTTCCTGTGTCAGGACAGGCTCCGACCGCCGCTACAATTAGCGGATGTCACCCTATCGACTGCAACGTTTGGACTGGGTCTTCGGCGAGAGCCCCATCTATTTCATTACGGCTTGCACGTGCGAGCGCCGGCCGCTGCTGGCTAACCCCGGGGTCCAGCAAGCGTTCGTGGAGTTTTCTCGAAAGGCCCTGCAACATCGAGTTTACGTGGGCCGATACGTGCTGATGCCCGATCATTTGCACTTGTTCGCGGCCTTCGGCGCGGGCGCTGCTCCCGTTGGCGCCTGGATGAAATCGCTGAAAAACGCTTTGTCGAAGACTCTGAGGGGACAAGGCGTGGAAAGTCCACACTGGCAGAAAGGCTTCTTCGGTCACGCTCTGAGATCGCAGGAATCGTACGAGCAGAAATAGGCCTACGTTCAACTCAACCCAGTTCGAGCGCGATTAGCGAAGTGCGCCGAGGATTGGCCCTTTCAAGGGGAGATTTGCGCGCTGGAAGTCCGGCTGTAGCGGCGCTCTGCGAGCGCCGGGTGTTACTTAAATAAAGGCCGACGGTCCCTTCCTGCGTCAGGACAGGCTCCGACCGCCGCTACAACTGAGCGCGGCTGTAGCGGTTCTTGCTGTAGCGGCGCTCTGTGAGCGTCGGGTGTTACTTAATTAAAGGCCGGCGGTCCCTTCCTGCGTCAGGACAGGCTCCGACCGCCGCTACAGCGCAGGGTACCGCGGACGCTTCGATTTGTGAAACTCCGCGGGTTTTCTCCGATCCCGCGCAAAAGCCGCAGAGTTTGATACGGCTCAAACTCTGCGCTTCCCACTCGCGAAGAAGCCGTGAACGTCACAAAGCGTTATATCCTCAGCGGAATTAGTGACACGATGAATCATCCATAAATTGGCCACCCACGGCCATTGAGGCGAGGGAGCGAGCGCAGGTCAGGATGTTCTGATTCAGGGGATCGGATTCGAGATCTCCGGGAGAAACGGAGTGCGTCTTGAGCTCGTCCAAGAGCTTGGCGCTCAGCGTTTTCATGTTGTCGAACTCGTTGTTCAGCAACTGAAATGCGCTTCGATCCGAATCGGTGGAGGCGGCCACGGACGCCAATCCGAGGCTGCTGGAGGCCTGGGCGCGGTAACGCTCCACCCAGTTATCCTGGATCGGGTAATTGTTCTCAATGGAGATGACCAGCGCGCTTCGCCATTCCCGGATCACGGCCATTTCTTCGATGCTGGCCCGCAGGAACTCCTTCGAGAATCCGGAATTGGCAGGCGGGCTTGACGGTGCGGCCGCGGACGCTGTGCCGGCGGCGGAGCCGGGCAGCGTCAGCGTAATGTCATTTCCCTTGAAGTCCAGCGTGCCATTGCCGATGCGCGCCAATGACTCCAGGTCCACGTACGAAAGCCCGTCGATCTCCATAACTTTCACCTGTCCCGATTGGCCATTGACGATGAGCTTGCGGCTCTGCTGCACGGTCTGTGAGAGCGCAGGCGCGGGAACAATAAGGAGCGCGAGCAGGATCAGCCAGCCTTGCCACGATTTTCTTCTCATACGTCCGCTCCTATAATTGTCTGATTTCCGCCTCAGCCCGGAACGGGAGATGCGTTCGGCCAGCCCGAGTCCCGGTGCAACGGGGTCAAACGACTGTCTGCCTTAGCAGTTTGTAGAAAAACTTTTCAAGGATGTCATCCTGAGCACAAGCGAAGGATCTGCTTTTTGCGGAATCAAGCGCATACGAGATTCCTCGTCGCTTGCAGCTCCTCGGAATGACAAGTGGCACGAGTTCTTCAACAAACTGTTAGAGCCGCTTGCGGGGATCAACAGCGAAACGCGGGCACGCCGCAGTCCGTTGCCATATGCCGGCCGCGGGGCTCGCGCCCGTAATTGACCGCACCCACCCAACGGTATCAGTTTATCCCAGCCCACTGCACGGAGCCAGCGCGACTCATGGAGGCTTTCAGGACGGCCGGAGGCCGCTCCGGCAAAGTGATAGGGTTTGCCCAAAAGCAAGAAGGCAGGGAAGAGTGGAACGCTCTGGTTTGCAAGAGGAAAAATCCGGCGGTGAGACACCGACGCTACAACTGGCGCAGTCGGGCCTCAGCCACGGCCGGCCTCGCCCGGAACCCGTCGCCCTGACCCCATAGAGTTGCTAATGGAATGCCAAGATACAAACCACGGTCAATCGAGAGGTGATTGACCGTTGCACCCCGCCTCGTCCGCCGCCGTTAATCCGGGATTGCGGTGTGGGATGCGCAAGCCGAATGCAAGCCGATGTGACCAACATCACCGTGCGGCGTGCCCCGCGGCACAGCGCCCTGTTCGCCAAGGGTACAAAGTATGGCGGTGGAAAGGCCACATCAAACTGTAAATCCTCTGTGCAGCGGCGTAATTATCGCCTGCCTGCTTGCTGCGCTTCTGCCGCAGGCGGCGCTGGCGAATGCCTGCCGCTGTGCCGCCAGCCAGATGGGTTCTTGCTGCCGCGATAAATGTAGCGCGGAAGGGGCTGCGGCTCCATCGGTTTGCTGCCGCTGCTCCGCCTCCACAAGTTCGCAGAGCGCTGCGCGGGCGGCCCGATTGGCCGGCAATAGCGACGCTAACGCCGCTCCGGCAATCTTCTACAATCTGCAGGCCCGCAGCAGCCATGAATATTCCGGAGAAGTGCGATACCTGTCTCGCGCGCACTCCGTCTTGCCCCCGCTGACTCCTCTAAGACAGGCCTGCCTGCTTCGTATTTGAATCCTTCTTCTCGCTTCACTCATCCATTTGTTCACCGACCACTCACACCACCGGCAGCGGGGCGCCTCTTTCAGGTCATCGATCCTGCGTTTCCGCACCGCCTGCCGAGCCCGGAATTACCGCCAGGCAGGCGGCCGGCGTATTGAGAAAGGAGAATGCCACTATGAATTCCATACACCACTTCGAGAGTTTCAAACGGGCGCTGGTTCAGCGCTCCGGCAGGGTGATCCTGACCGCGGGGACGTTTTGCCTCGGCGTTCTGCTGCTGGCCTCGTGCAGCGGGGGCGGCGGCACTTCAGGGATTCAGCCGCCTTCAACCACCGCGAGCCTGGGATCCGTGGTGTTGTTTGCCGGCGACGCCCCCCAGTGCAATGTCACTTCACTTTCCATGACGCTCACCGGCATGACGCTTACGCCTACCGGCGGCGGCGCACCCGTCTCCGTGATCTCCTCAGCGAATCCGGTGACCGTGGACTTTGCCAGCCTCATGGGGTCTTCCATGATGCTCGGCTCGTCGTCCGTTCCTGCTGGCAGCTACTCGCAAATGATGGTTGCGCTTTCAAACCCTCAGATGGGGATGGTGAATTTCAGTCAGGGCAGCATGGGCTACGGCATGATGACTTCCACCCTATCCAACTCCGCGGTCACGGTGAACCTGAATCCGCCGCTCCAGGTTCAGGCCAACGCCAGCGTAAACATGATGCTGGATTTGAACCTGCTTCAGTCGCTCCAAACCAGTTCCACAGGCGCGCTCACAGGAACCCTTAACCCGGTTTTCCAGGCCAGCGTTATGGGCAGCGGGCAGGCCGCCGGCATGATGCAAAGGATTGGCAATCTTGCCGGCATCGTTCAATCGGTCAGCGCCACCAGCACCAATGCCAGCTTCACCGGAAGCTTTACGCTGGAGCAGTGGATGGCAGGGATAACCTTTACGGTGAACGTGACCAGCCAGACAACTTTCCAGGGTGTGGCTGGGCTTAGTGGGCTTACCAGTGGCGCCTTTGTTGAGGTAGTGGGAAGCGCGGATGCCGATGGCAATCTGGTGGCCAGTCAGGTGAACTCAATGGGTGAGACGAACAGCCAGCAGTCAATGGGCGCGTTTATGGGTATGGTTACCGCCGTCACCCGCGACCCGGGCGGCAATGCGACACAGTTCCAGATGGGCATGAATCAGGAGTTTCCCGACATGCGTTCCAGGATGGGGCTTATGGCCCAGCCCATGGTTAGCCTGGGCCAGCCGATGAGCTATAGCCTGGCGTCTTCGGAGGCCAATTTCGCCCAGCTCAGCCTGGATGCCACCACGCTCGGCCCGGGGCAATTTCTTGCCGTGAACGGCCAGGTAACCGCATCCGGCAGCCCTGGGATGATGGGCGGTATGGGTGGCGGCATGAGCGGCGGGAACGCCGGCGCGCTCGTGGCCAACTCCGTGATGCTGCGGGTGCAACCGCTGCTCGGAACTTTCACGAAAGTGCTGGCGGCTGGCGCCGATGGCAAGACCGGCGGCTTCGCCCTGGCCCCCTGTTCCAGCGTATTCGGGGGAATCGCTTCGATTCCGGTGCTGACCTCGGCGCAGACCGCGTTTGGAAGCCTGATCGGCCTGAGCGGAATGGCGGCCAATACCCAGGTTGTGGTGAACGGGTTGCTGTTCTACGAGCCGCAACTGACGCAGGCAAACGGCGTGCCGCTTGCACCCCCCGGATGGGTGTTTGAGGCCACCCAGGTCGGGACGCCGCAATAGCGGTGCAGACAAAACGCTAGCTGCGGGCCTTGTTTGCCGCCAGCGTTCCCTGCAGTTGGGCCACCTGGCTTTCGATCCAGCGGTAGGTCGCCTCCAGACCCTTGCGGAGCGGCGCCGAGGGCGCCCATCCCAGCTTTTGGCGGATGAGGCGATTATCCGAATTCCGGCCGCGGACGCCCAATGGGCCATCGATGTGACGGATGCGCAGCTTTTTGCCGGCAATCTCCATGGCCATTTCGGCCAGTTGGTTGATGGTCACCATCTCCTCGGAACCAATGTTCACCGGGCCGGCAAAGTCCGAGTTCATCAGGCGAACAACCCCTTCCACGCACTCATCGATGTAGAGGAAGGACCGCGTCTGCCTGCCGTCTCCCCAGATCTCGATTTCGCCACCGTCAGGAGTCTCGGCCACCTTGCGGCAGATGGCCGCCGGGGCTTTCTCGCGGCCACCCTGCCAGGTGCCCTGCGGCCCAAAGATGTTGTGGAACCGGGCCACATGGATCTCAAAGCCGTGGTTTCTCTGGTAGGAGGCGTAGAGCCGCTCGCTGAACAGCTTTTCCCAGCCGTATTCGCTGTCAGGCGCGGCCGGGTAAGCGGAATCCTCGGTACAGTTGGGATTGTCCGGGTCGGTCTGATTGTGGGCGGGATAGATGCAGGCTGACGACGAATAGAAATACTTTCTGACGCCCGCTTCACGCCCGAATTCCAGCACGTTCAGGTTGATGGTGGCGGAATTGTGCATGACCGCGGCGTCGTGTTCGCCCGTAAAGATGTATCCGGCGCCGCCCATGTCCGCTGCCAACTGATACACTTCATCAATACCCTTAAGCGCCGCGCGCACCACCTCGGGATGGCGCAGATCGCCGACTGTGAACTCATCAGCGGCAGTCGGTGCAAACTCGTTGCGCTTCACGTCGACACCCCGCACCCAATGGCCTTCCCCTTTCAGCCGCTTTACCAGGTGGCCGCCGATGAATCCACCCGCGCCACACACGAGAACCTTTTTCTTCATAAACTCCCTTCCCTTTTTTAATTTGGCATATGCTTTGGGTACGGCAGAGGCAAGTCTTGCCGCCGCCTTCAGAGGCACGATCCTTTGGCAAACTCTATTCACCCTAGCATACACTGTAATCAGATAGATTTTCGGATGTTTTTTGGCAAAACTTGCGGCGGGAGGGCTGCGGCTTCCTGGTGAGCCTGGCCTATTGGCACGGAAGGGAAACGATCGTTGACCGCCACTGACCAAAGCGTCGCTTGAGGTGGCCAAGGAAAATTCTTCTGGCAAGTATCACGGTTTCCACTAAGTACGGCTCGTTAGCATCGACCACAAATAGGGCCGCAAGCTGCAACTCATCACCCGGCGGCAGCTTGAGGCGAGGGACATCGGCAGGGACGCGTGCCCAATCAATGCGGCTGCGCAAACCGTGGGATCCAGGCGGATCAGGTTGCAGCGGAGTACGACCCAATCGCTCAATGGTCTTCAGGTCCACGGGGCCATGAACTCGCCTTGTCATCTGGGATTGAAGTCTCACCTGGGCATCGTGGAGTTCGACGCCACCACGTTCACCTTTTATAATTACCGCAGTTACCGCCAGGTAGTCCTTGCCCCCAACGCTCGGCTTTCGCTCGCAAGAGAGCCTCACCTTCATATCCACGGTCAGGTACCCTGAGAGAGCCTTGTAGCCGAAGAATCCCCCCGCAGAAATCCAGGCGATAATCTGGACGACATCTTTGGTGGTCTCTAAACCGCTCATGGGACCGTATTAGGGAGAAGTCGTTTTTTCAACCCTTGATTGACAACTACCATATACCCCGCGGCAATCCAAAGCAACTGCCAGCCGGGTTTGCGCCTCCGTTGTTTCCACGGGCCATCAGAAGATTAAACCGGCTCCTCCACGATGGGCCAAGGGCTTTTCCCCGCGCCACCCTCAACGGAATCAGGTAGCGCCGCCGTCCCGGTTGCGCGCATCCGCAGCTTGTAACATCGCTAAAATGCGCGTCCGCACTCACTGTCGGTTGTTGTACGGTGCGCGGGCTTGCCTTAACCACGAGCGGAGTGCATGATGTGGGGAGGCCAGGTATCTGTGCGCGCGGCGTGGCCGGCCGCAAAAATTCCCAGAGGTGGCTGAATGCGCGCCGAGTGCGCCAATTGTCCGGTTGAACAGCGCGGTTTGACGGGAAAGATTGCGGGTTCGGCTTCGCCGTTGCCGGATTGCGTTTTCCATCCCACGCGCTTCCGCAAAGGGCAGATTCTATTTTCCGAAGGCGGGGAAGCGCGCCACCTTTTCGCCTTGCGCTCCGGCGTGGTGAAGATTGTGAAACCGCTCGAAAACGGCAAGGATCGAATCACTCAGATCCTTTTTCCGGGCGATATTTTCGGCCTTGAAGTGCTGACCGAGTCTACCTATCCCTTGACCGCCATTGTGCTGAAGGACGCTGAAATTTGCCTGGCGCCGCGCGACGCCTTTTTGAGTTATCTGCGCAGCGATATTGAGCTGGCCCTGCGCATGGTGCGCTTTTTGATTGCGGAGGCGCAGCAGGCGCGGCTGCATATGGCGGAAATGAGCTTTAAGGACGCGCGGATGCGCGTTGCCACGCTGTTGATCTCGCTGGCGCCCGCGGAAAACGGCAAGGCTGTTGTTCCGCTTGTTTTTTCGCTGCCCTTTTCCAGCCAGGAAATGGGCGAGGTGCTGGAACTGTCGCCGGAAACGGTAAGCCGCACCCTGGGTGGGCTGGAACGCGAAGGGCTGATTCAGAAGCGCGGTCGCCATGTGAGCATCCCGGACCTCAGCCGCCTGCGGGACGCGGCACGACGCTGACCCAGCCTGTAACACCCCAATCGCCGCGCCTCTTCCCCTCCAACACCGCGCAGCCTGCCTGCTGATGATGGCCTGCCGCTATCCGTCACACCCATATACATCAACCGTCACACAAAAAGATATTACCCGTCGTAGATTGACGCAGATCAAGCGTACTCTTGACATCCGTCATTGATTAAGTTGTCTCAGCCCCATAGTCTGAGTGCCGCTAAGCGAAAGAAAGATTGGGAGTGCAACGCTCTCATTTTGAAGCTTTTTTCTTATGGGCCCCAGCGGTCATGCGTCCGGGTAGTTGAGGGAAGCGAATCTCTTGACGAAAATCCAGGCTGAGAAGACTGAAAAAGTGCATTCAGGATGCCGCCCTGTCGCCTTGTTCTCTTTGGCGCTGGGGTTGTTAACCTTCCTGGCACAGGCGGAGTTTTCTCAGGGCGGGAAGAATTCGCCCGTCGCGGCCCCGCGTTTGCTTGTGGTGCAGGCGGCGGAGGTGGCGGCGGGAAATCTGGCCGGCCGTTTTCCGAAAGGCAGCCGGATCGTTCAACTGCAAAGCGGCGCTCCGGCGCGGCCGGTGGTGGACCTGACTCAGGGATTCTTTGCCGCCGCGGATCCCAGCGTCTCACCCGATGCCGCCAAGGTGCTTTTTGCAGGGCGCAAGACCGCCCGCGGGCCCTGGCAGATTTGGGAGATGAAAGCCGACGGAAGCGGAAAGCGGCAAGTGACGCATGCGGACGCCGACTGTCTGCAACCCGTCTACCTACCCGGCAACCAGATTGCTTACACCCGGCTGGAGGCGCGCGGCGCCGGGGCGGCCTCGCAGGCCTACGTGGCGGATGCAGATGGCGGCCACGCCCATCCCATCACCTTTGGCCCCGGCGGCTTCCAGGTGGAAAGTGTGTTGCGCGACGGCAGGATTCTGCTCTCCGCAAGCTGGCCGCTGAACGCTGCGCCGCAAGCGGGCGCGGCCCGCGCGCTGTACGTAATTCGGACGGATGGCTCTGCGCTTAACCTGTTCCGCCAGGGCGCGAGCGGCAGCGCGGTGGATTCGGCCAGCGAACTGAGCGATGGGTCGCTGATTTTTGTGCAAAGCGGCGGCCAAGGCTGGCACGGGTGGGGTGGGCAGCTTGCCTGGGTGCAGCCCGGGCGTCTGCACAGCCAGCCCATCACGCAGCCGGGCGAGGTGTTCGCTTCGGTGCACGCCTTGGACGGGGACCGTGTTGTGGTCTCCAGGAAAACACTTCTAACCAATTCCAGCGGCGCCCGGTTTGATCTCTACAGCTTTAATACCAGCACCAGGAAATTGGGCAGCGCCCTCTACCGTGACCCGCAGTATTCCAGCCTGCAAGCCGTGGCCCTGGAGCCGCGTCCAACAGCGCGCTACTACTGGACCATTCTGCATTACGACCTGAAGACGGGAAGGCTGATCTGCCTGGATGCCTACCAATCGCAGGACGCTCCGGGCGGCCGCCTGGCGGGGACGATTGCCGCCGTGCGGGTGCTGGGGCTGGAAGGCGGGCAGGGAGGCCAGCGGGTTTTGGGAACGGCGCCGGTGGAATCCGACGGGTCATTTTACATGACGGTGCCGGCGGACCTGCCGGTGCGCTTTGAGTTGCTGGATGGCAAAGGAAAAGTGCTGAGGGCGCAGCAAAGCTGGGTTTGGACGCGGCCCGGAGAGGACCGCGGCTGCACAGGTTGCCACGAAGATAAGGCTCAAGTGCCCGCGAACCACTGGCCATTGATTCTGAAGCGGTTTGACGTGCCCACACCCGTTGGCCTTAACGCCAGCGCCGGGGTCAAGCCATGAGGCAGGAATGAAACTTATCCCAACCCGTTTTGCCATGTTTGCTACGCCGGGCCTGGTGCTGGGCGCCGCCTTGCTGCTGGGTGAAGGGCCGGCGGCGCAGAAGCCCGCGCCCGGCCCTATTCCGCAGTTTGAAGACGTAACCCAGCAGTCGGGCATCGACTTTCACCACTCCTTCGGCGAGCACAAGCTCAGCTCCATTCTGGAAGGCACGGGCGCCGGGTGCGCCTGGCTGGATTACAACAACGACGGGTTGATGGACCTCTATGTGGTGAGCGGCCGTCACCTGGACGGCATTACCAACCACTCCGACCCTGATGGCGAAAACTCGACCAACCACCTGTATCGCAACAACGGTGACGGAACCTTTACGGACGTCACCGCGCAGGCGGGTGTGGCCGGCAAGGACTTCGGGGTTGGCGTTACGGTGGGCGATTACGACAACGACGGCAATGAAGACATCTTTGTAACCAACTTCAACTCCTCCGTTCTCTATCACAACAACGGCAACGGCACGTTTACCGACGCGACGGTTCAGGCCGGTGCGGATAACCCTTATTTCGGCACGGGCACGGCCTTTCTGGATTACGACCGAGATGGAAAGCTGGATCTGTTTATTGGCAACTACCTCAAGTACGACGCCAGCTTCCGTCCCTATTACACGGCGGAGGGTTACCCGGGACCGCTTGACTACGAGCCGGAGTTCAGCCGCCTGCTGCACAACAACGGCAATGGAACCTTCAGCGACGTTTCCAACACTTCCGGCATTGGAAAACTTCCCGGCCGAGCCATGGGCGTGACAGTGGGCGATTTTGATAACGACGGCTGGCCCGACATCTATGTGGCCAACGACACCATGCCGAGCTACCTGTACCACAACAACCGCAACGGGACCTTTAGCAACATTGCCGAAGACGTGAACGCGGCCTACGGCCAGAACGGCGAGGCCACTACCGCCATGGGCCCTATTTTTGGCGATTACGATAACGACGGCTGGCAGGACCTGTTCGTTTCCGACGCGCACTACCACCGCCTGCTGCATAATCCGGGCGCGGAGCAGGGCTATTTTGTGGACAACACGGACGCGGCGGGCGTGGGGCAGGTTTCCGGGCAGTTTGTGGCGTGGGGTGATGGCTTTTTTGACTTTGACAACGATGGGTGGAAAGACCTGTTCGTGGTCAATGGCGGATTAACGTGGCTCGTGCCCATGGAAAAATCGTTGCTGCGCAACAACGGCAACGGCACGTTCACCGACGTTTCAACTCAGGCGGGAAAATATTTTGTAACGCGCGAAGTAAGCCGCGGCGCCTGCTTTGCGGACTACGACAATGACGGCTACATCGACGCGTTTGTATTAACCCTGGGCGGCAAGGGCGTGTTGCTTCACAATACGCCGCCCGCGGGGGCGCGAAACCACTGGCTGACCGTGAAGCTGGTGGGAACTAAGAGCAACCGCGACGGCTTTGGAGCACAACTGGAAGCCACGGCGGGCAGCCTGCGGCAATCCGTGCAGGCGGTTTCAGAGACCGGCTACCTGTCGCAGAGCGATCCGCGCCCCCACTTTGGCCTGGGCCAGCACGACGTGGTGGATAAGCTGGTGATCCGCTGGCCGAGCGGGACGGTACAAACACTCACTCATGTGAAGGCAGACCAGATCCTGACGGTGCGGGAGGCTTCCGACGCTGCTTCAACTTCAAACCCGGCGAAGGCGCAATGAACACAAAGACGCTCACAACCCGCCTGATGGTGATGGGCGCGGGCCTGTGCCTGCTGGCGCTGCCCGCCCTGCGCCTGACCGTGGGTGAAACCCTGGAGGCGGGGAATGTACCCGCCGTTCAATCCGTGCGCTATCTGAACCCCATCGACCTCGAGCTTTCTCCCGATGGAAAGTCCCTCTTTGTGGTCTGCGAAGACGCGGACCAGGTGTTGAAGGTGGATACCCGCACCCAGCAGGTGGTAGCACGTGCCGTGGCTGGCCGTAAGCCGGAAGGCGTGGCGGTTTCGCCAGACGGCAAGTCGGTTTTCGTTTCCAGCGAATGGAACAACTCCGTCAACGAGTACGAGACACAAACCCTGCACTTGCTCCGCACGCTTCAGGTGGGTTGGGGGCCGGTTGGCGTTACCACCGACCGCCAAGGCAGATTCCTGTATACGGCCAACACCCAAAGCAACGATGTTTCGGTGGTGGACCTTGGCTCCGGTAAGGAAGTGAAGCGCCTGGATGCCGGACATTTCCCCGAGTATGTGGCCTTGTCGCGCGACGGAAGCCGGGTGTACGTCTCCAACCTGATGACCCGGATCGGCCCCTACGACCGCCCGCCGGTATCGCAGTTGATTGCGATCGACACGGCACAAAAGGTGGTGGCGTCGGTGATTGAAGTGCCGGGCGTGATCGAGATGCGCCACATTGCCGAGCTGCCCGCGGTGGAAGGCGGCTACCTGCTGATTCCCGTGATGAGGCCAAAGAATCTGAACCCGCTCATCCAGATTGAACAGGGCGGCTACCTGACTCACGGCCTGGCGGTGGTTAAGCCGGTCCGTTCCGGCGAAGCCGGCCGGCTGACCTATCAGGTGAATGAAGTGCTGCTGGATGATATTGACCATTACTACGCCGACGGTTTTGGCGCCGCGGTTTCACCGGATGGAAAGTGGGGGCTGATTACCGCCTCGGGAGCGAACCGCGTTGCGGTGTTGAACCTTCCGCGCTTGACGGAGCTGTTGAAGTCTCCGAATGCCGCCGCTTTGCCGGACCGGTTGGACTCCGCGCGTCAGTTTGTGGTGAAGCGCATGGCGGCCGGACGCAACCCTACCGCGGTGGCCATTACCCCGGACGGGCGCTTTGCCTACGTGACGAACAGGCTGGATGACAATTTAAGCCTCATTGATTTGACACGCCTGCAAACTGCCGCGGTGGTGGATCTGGGCGGGCCGCGGGTGACAACTCCGCTGCGCCACGGCGAGCAGGCGTTTTATGATTCGCGCTTCAGCTATCAGCGCCAGTTCGCCTGCGCCACCTGTCATCCGCACGGCGGGCTCTCCGACGGGCTCGCCTGGAATCTGGAAACTCCTATGCTGGGGCGCGACCGGGTGCAGAACCGCGATCTGCGCGATATTGCCGAAACCTCGCCCTACAAGTGGAACGGCAAGAACATCAATCTTGAGACGCAGGACGGCCCCCGCAGCGCCATGTACATCTTCCGCTCGGAAGGGTTGAACGCCGATGAGGTGCGTGACCTCACCAACTTTATTCGCACATTGCCGCTCGATCCACCGCATCATCTGGGCCAGCACGGCGAGCTTACCGCAGCCCAGAAGCGCGGCCGTGACATCTTCTTTCGTACCACGGAGTCGGACGGAACCCTGATTCCTCCTGAAAAGCGATGCTATTACTGCCATCCCCCCCAAACGCACTACACTTCGCGGGTGCAGATGGACGTGGGGACGGCTTCCAAATACGACACCATTCACGAATTCGATGTGCCGCAGCTTGAACGCGTTTCCGAGCGCGCCCCTTACCTGCACAACGGCGAGGCGCTGTCGCTTGAGGAGATCTGGACGATCTACAACAACAACGATCAGCACGGCGTTACGTCGGATATGGACAAGACGCAGTTAAACGACCTGATCGAGTTCTTAAAAACCCTTTAACGGAGGCCAGCAACCTTCGCCGCCAAAGCGGCGGGGTCTGGGTGAACGAAACATGAAATCATTCTGGCAGGCCTGTGGCGTTGCGGTTCTCAGCCTGGTTGCGGTCTGCAACGCGCCTCTGAGCGCCCAGTCTCCTCCTATCTACACAAAATGGATCAACTACACCCCGGCGAATGGCTTTCCTGAAGGCGAGGTTTTTTGCGTAACCGTTGACGGCAACCGCGTATGGGCCGGCACTGCGCACGGGCTGGTGCTGATTGAGGACGGCAAGGTGCGCAAGGTGTACACCAAGGCCGACGGGTTGGCGGGCGAAGCGGTGATGTCCATCGCGAAGGATAAGGAGAGCGGCGACCTGTGGGTGGCGACGTTTGGCGGGCTTAGCCGGCTTACCGGTGACAAATTCACCAACTACACCAACCTTTCCAGCGGCCTGGCGAACGATCTGGTTTACGGGGTGGGACTTGAGGGCCATGACGTGTGGGTAGCCACGGCGGGCGGAGTAAGCGTGTTCAACACCTACACGAACTCCTGGAAGATTTTTAACGAGAAGAACGCGCCCTTCGACGAGCCTTGGGCCTACTCCATCGCCACGTCCCCCAAGAAGGTTTACGTTGCCGTCTGGGGCGGCGGCGTGCAGGTATACGACCTGGCCGGGAAGTACTGGCGCCCTTATACCGATCCCGACGGGCAGATGGAAATCGTGCTTTATCGCAACCAGGGCCTCATCCACATGATTGTGAGCAATGTGGCCTTTAACCCAACCAGCGATATGTTCTGGGCCTCTACTTATTTCGGTCTCAGCGGCTACGACGGACGCAACTGGCACAACTATCTGACGAAAGACAGCGGGCTGGCGTCGAACTTTCTGAACAGTGTCAAGTCGCGTGGCGATGAAGTATGGGCCTGCTCCGACAACGGCCTCAGTTACCTCAACTACACCACCAATACCTGGGTCACGTACCGCCCCGCCGCCGATGGAAAGGGCGCCGTGGAGATTACCTGGCCCGACGGCAAAAAGACGCACGTGGAAACCGCCGGATCGCTGGCGCATAACTATATTCTGAACATGGATTTTCAAGGCGACGATGTGTGGGTAGCCACGGCGCGCGGTCTTAGCCATGGCATTCGTGATCCTAAGGAACAGGAGCAAATACATGAGTTGGCAACCAACAGACGTTGAAACGATGCCCGTCGATGAGATGAACTCCATCCATATTCCTAAGAGGGCCATCTCCGCCCCGCGGGCGCTGAATGAGGCTTTTTGTTATGAAAAGCCCTCATCCTTTTCTCGCGGCCTGCGGCTGGATTTTGACGGCGTCACCATCCTGCTGATTTCGGGCACCGCCAGCATCGGGGAGAACGGGGAAACGCTTCACACTGGCGACTTCCGCGCCCAGACGTTGCGCACCTACCGGAACATCACCGCACTGCTCGAGTCGGAGGGCGCCACGTGGAAGGACGTGGTGCGCACCACCTGCTATCTGCGTGATATTGAGCGCGACTACGCGGAGTTTAATGAAATCCGTACGCAGTTTTTCAAGGATCAGGGGCTCGATCCGCTGCCGGCGTCTACGGGCATTCAGGCGATCCTTTGCCGGCCTGACCTGCTGATTGAAATGGAAGCCATGGTGATGTTCCGGCCCAACGGCCAATCCGGACGAAAGCCGTAACGCAGGTACGCGGCAGGCCCGGTTGAGGCTGTTTCCGCCGGACCTTGGGACGGGGACTTGGCCCCGTCCGCGAGAGCCGGCACTCTTTGCCGGAAAGGGGACACGAAGGTGCAAATAGCGGGGAATGTCTCCCTGGATGATCTGATTCGAATTTGTCCATTGGTGAGCCGCAACGCCCGGACAAACCACCAGCGGCCCCACCGCCAACTGGTCCGGGTTGGTCCGGTTGTGTTTGGCGCGGGAGTGCCGGTGGTGATTGCGGGTCCCTGTGCGGTAGAAAGCCCGGAGCAGACCCTGGAATTGGCGCGCGTGGCGAGGGCGGCAGGCGCCGACATGCTGCGCGGCGGGGCTTATAAGCCGCGCACGTCGCCCCACGATTTTCAGGGATTGGGGCTTGAGGGACTGAAGATTTTGCGCGCCGCTTCCGACGCGACCGGCCTGCCGTTTGTGACCGAAGTGATTGACGTTCGCCTGGTGGAAACCGTGGCGGAATACGCGGACATGCTGCAGATCGGTTCGCGCAGCATGCAGAACTATCCGCTGCTGGTTGAAGCCGGGCGCAGCGGCAAACCCGTGCTGCTGAAGCGCGGCATGGCGGCCAGCCTTTGCGAGTGGCTGGGCGCGGCGGAGTATATCGCCAAGGAAGGCAACCTGAATATTGTGCTGTGTGAGCGCGGCATTCGCGCCTTTCCCTCCGGCGAATACACGCGCAACGTACTTGATCTGAATGTGATTGCCGCGGTGCACGAACAGACCTTTCTTCCGGTCATCGTTGACCCCAGCCACGCGACCGGCGTGGCCGCCATGGTGGAAGGGGTGAGCCGGGCGGCCATCGAATGCGGCGCCGAAGGGCTCATTATTGAAATCACCCACGACCGCAGGGATTTGGCCTGCCCCAGGTGCGATGCGGTTCAGGCCATAGGCCCGGCCGCGCTGCGCCGCATCGTGCAGTTTGTACGCGGCTCGGCGGAGCACTCTACGGCCAAAGTAGCCGCCGTAGTGTAGCTACAGAGTTGAAGCCTGTGAGTTCGACGGCCTCCGCACCAGGGTGCGGCAAGCCGCAGGAGATCAGGAATCATGACCGGAAAATTCATTACTTTTCTTTCGCTTTTCTGGTTGGCGCAGGTGGCGTGGGCGCAGAATCCGCCGGCGCAGGATCAGGCCAATTCATCTTCCAGCCCCGGCCGGTACGCCAACATGCCCACGCAGGCGGTGCCGTTTCACAACTTTCGCAAGCCTTACCAGGAATGGTACGTGGATAACTCGACGATGGATTACCGCGGCGCGGCGCGCCTGGAACCGGATGGCAACCTGAGCCAGCTAAAGACCGTCAACATCGGCTTTCTCGGCCCACTCGACGCTTCTAACCCGGAATCGCCCTATGGCATCGCCATGCTGCACGGTGTGCAGATGGCGATCGACCAGGCCAACGCCAGCGGCGGCTATCAAGGCAAGCCGTTCGCTCTGAAGGTGCACGACGACCTGCCGTTGTGGGGCGCGTCTTCCATGGAAATCGTCAAGATGGATTATGACGACCGCGTATGGGCCATGCTGGGCTCGATCGATGCGGCCTCCACGCACATCGAGCTGCGCGCTACGCTGAAGCTGGAGATTCCCATTATGGATACGGGCACCACGGACCCCACCGTGACCGAAACCGGCATCCAGTGGCTGATGCACGATTTTCCTGACGATCGCCAGCAGGGTTATGCGCTGGCGGACTACATTTTTAATCAGCTCAAACTGAAAAATGTGGGCGTATTGCGGGTGAACGACCGTTACGGACGCAAAGGCTACGAGCAGTTTTTCAACATGGCGCGCCGCAGCGGCCACCAGCCCATGCTGGAGCTGAAGTATCTACGCAGTGACAAGGACTTTTCAGACCCGCTGGAGATGTTGAAACGCATGCATATTGACGGCCTGGTGATCTGGGGTGAAGCGCCGCAGGCGGGCCTGATTTTGAAACAGATGCGGGCGATGGGCATGCACCAACCGGTATTCGGCAGCAGCCGCGTGGCCTATCCCGAAGTGGTGAAGATTGCCGGGACCGCCGCCGAAGGCCTGGTGACAGTGACTCCGCTTGACCCCACCCGCCAGTCGCCCGATTGGCTGGCGTTCCGCCAGAAATACGTCGACCGCTTTCACACTGAGCCGGACGCCTACGCCACCCAGGCCTACGACGGCATCATGATACTCACCGCAGCCATCAGGAAAGCGGGTTTGAACCGGGCGCGCATTATGGATGCGCTGCGCGCATACCGCATGAAGCAATACGACGGCGTAGGCGGACCCGTGCTGTTTGATTACACCCTGAACGATATATCGCCTCTTACCTTCGCGCAGGTAAAACAGGGCAAGTTCGTTTACTGGCCGGAGCGCCGGACGGACCTAAGCGCCAAAGCAGGCAGCGCGGGTCATTAAGGTGCACTATGCGAGCACCATTAAATCGGGGCTGGTTCTTGGCCGGATGGATGATCGTTTTGGTCGCCGCCAGTCCGGTTAACCGGCGGGCGCAGAACCGCAGCAACCCACCGGTGCCTTATGCGTCCCTGACCGCGCAGCCGCCGCGCTACCGTGGCCCGGGCCGCAGGGCGGAGTTCGACCTGCCGGGAAATACGATCAGGATTGCCCTGCTTGTACCCATGCAGGGCGCGCAAAAACCGGATGGCGAGGCCATTGTAACGGCGGCGCGATTGGCGATTAAAGCCGCGGAAATGCGCCAGCCCCCCGGAGCGCGCCGGATTAGCCTGGTGATCGGAGACGAAAGCGGGCCCGCCTGGGGACGCGTAGCCGAAGCCGTGATGAACCTGGTGTTCCATGACCAGGCCATTGCGATTATCACCTCCGCCAACGGCGCAACGGCGCATCTGTGCGAGCAGGTGGGCAATCGAATCGGAGTTCCGGTGCTCACCCTTTCCAGCGACTCCACCACCACCGAAATCAACCTGCCGTGGATCTTTCGCCTGGGGCCCAGTGACGAGGCACAGGCCGCGGCCATGGCCCGCAATATTTTCGCCGTGCGCGGGCTGCGGCGCGTGCTGCTGATAACGCAATCGAATCACGACGGAATTGAAGGGGGCAGGGAATTCCGCAGGGCTGCAGCGCTCTATCCCAACGCCTTGGTTGATTCGGCAACTCTGGATAACCTGCGCCCCAACACCGCCGCCATCGCGGCGCAGGTGCGGATGCACCCGCCGCAGGCCATCGTATTTTGGACCGATCCGGAAAAGGCCGCGCCGGTCGTACAGCAGATCCGCCAGATGGGAGTTCTGTCGCCCATCTTTCTGTGCGAGGAAGCGGGCCAGGAAGGGTTCTTCGCGAACATCCACACGCCGCCCGCGGCCGATATTGAAGACGATGGCATCTGGATTCCGGCCTCCTCAGCCGACACCGACACGCTGCAGCGGATGAACTTTCGGGAGCGTTATGAAACCCTGCGCCGCATTGCGCCCACACCCGTGGCCGCCCAGGCCTACGACGCCGTTACGCTGGTTGCGAACGCGGCGCGCACATCGGGCGCCAATCGCGCCCGGCTGCGCGATCAACTGGCCCGTTCCCGCAGCTATGGCGGCGTCTCGGGAATGATCTCATTCGACGGACTTGGTAACAACCAGGCGCCGTTTCAGGTGGTAAGACTCTTTTAGTCCTCTGTCTTTGTGTGAAGGAATACTGCCCATGCCACAAGTCATCTCCAATCCCGAGGTTTACGACGTTGTGATTGTCGGCTCGGGAGCCGGCGGCGGAATGGCCGCCTATAATCTGACCCGCGCGGGCGCCAAGTGCCTGATGCTTGAGGCGGGCGACTGGTACGACACAGCCCGGGACTCCAAGTGGCTGGAGTGGAGCTACGACGCGCCGCGCCACGCTGCCCCCACGCCGCAGGTTACTTTTGATCAATTCACCGCCGTGGTGGGCGGGTGGCAGGTGCCCGGCGAGCCCTACACCGTGGCTCCGGACGCCGACTGGATGTGGTTCCGGTCCCGCATGTTGGGCGGCCGCACCAACAGTTGGGGGCGTATTGCGCTGCGCAACGGTCCCTACGACTTTAAACCCCACAATCGCGACGGCAAAGGCTTCGACTGGCCCATCAGCTATGACGATCTGGCGCCCTACTACGACCAGGTGGAAGAGTTGATCGGCGTTTTCGGCTCTTCCGAGGGCTTGGAGAACGCGCCGGACGGCCATTACCTGCCGCCTCCCGAACCGCGCTGCTATGAGCGCCTGGTGCAGCGGGCCTGCAGCAAGCTTGGGATTCCCTGCGTGCCTTCGCGCCTGGCCATTCTGACCAAGCCGCACAACGGGCGTCCTGCCTGCCACTACGTTTCGCAGTGCAACCGCAGTTGCCGCCTCTCTTCAAACTTTTCGTCTCCCAGCGTGCTTCTGCTTCCTGCCCGCACCACCGGCAACCTCGACATCCGTTGCAATTCCATGGCGCGCGAAGTGCTGGTGGGGCCGGATGGCAGGGCCACAGGCGTTTCCTATATCGACAAGAAAACCCGCAAGGAATATCAGGCGCGGGCGCGGGTGGTGGTGCTGGCGGCAAGCTCGTGCGAAACCGTGCGCCTGCTGCTCAACTCGCGCAGCCGCCAGTTCCCGAACGGCCTGGCCAATTCCAGCGGCCTGGTGGGCAAGTACATTATGGACTCCGTCATGTCGGATGTGGTGGCCTATATGCCATCGCTCATGAATCTTCCGCCCCACAACGAAGACGGGGTGGGCGGCATGCACCTCTACATGCCGTGGTGGAATTACAAGAAGCAGGCAAGCGGCAAGCTCCCCTTCACGCGCGGGTATCACACCGAGATGAGCGGCGGCCGGCGCGGCATGCCGGTGGCGGGCTTTTTGAGCGGCGCCGGCGGCGTGATGGGCGGCGGCTACGGCGCCGCGCTCAAACAGCGCTGCCGCGCTCTTTACGGATCGCTGGTGGGCTTCCACGGTCGCGGCGAAATGATTCCCAATGCGCAGAGCTACTGCGAGATCAACAACAGCGTTATGGACCAGTGGGGAATACCGGTATTGAAGTTCCACTTTAAGTGGGGCGAAGACGAGATCCGGATGGCGCGGCATATGCAGGAAACCTATCAGGAAATTGTGCACGCCGCCGGCGGCCAGGTTATCGCCTCGGCGGGCGCGGAGCAGAACTGGGGCATTTCGCACGGCGGCCAGTGCATCCACGAGGTTGGCGGAGCCCGCATGGGCGAGAGCCCCAAGACCTCGGTGTTGAACGCCAATTGCCAGGCCTGGGACTGCAAGAATCTGTTTGTGACGGATGGCGCGCCCTTTGCCAGCAGCGCCGATAAGAACCCGACGCTGACTATTATGGCCCTGGCCTGGCGCACCTCACAGCACATCGCGGACCAGGTTCGCAAGAGGAATGTATGAACAAGAAGCGTGACAGCGCCGCGAAAAACAGTCAGGAACCTGTAAGCGGGCTGCGCCTGGAGAGGCGTCGCCTGTTGAAAGCCATCACGGCGCTGCCCGCCGCGGCCCTGGCCGCCGGCAGTGCGGCCGCCGCGGCGCCGCAGCAGGCTTGGAATGCGGCCGCTGCCCCTGAAGAGGGTGCGGGCGCGACAGCAGGCGCAACCACTGCCGGTGCAGCGGCCGGGCGCGTGCTCAGCCCGCACGAATTTGAAACCGTGAAGGTGCTGAGCGATTGGATCATCCCCGCTGACCAGCGTTCCGGCAGCGCCAGCCAGGCGGGCGTTCCGGAATTTGTTGAGCAGTGGCTGGCCAGCGATTATTACGACCTGCTGCCGCAAATCCGCGGCGGAATCACCTGGCTGGATCTGGAAGCCAACCGGCTGGGCGGCCACGATTTCAAGGACTCGCTCGCCGCGCACCAGAAGCAGCTTCTCGACCGTATCGCCTTTCCGCAAACTTCGGCGCCGGAAGACACGGCTGCGGTCGCGTTCTTCAGTCAATTCCGCGACCTGGTGGTGAACGGATTTTTTACGAGCAAGACGGGCATTCAGGATTTGCCCTATGTCGGCAACGAGCCGCAGCCGGAATGGCACGGTTGTCCCGATGAAGTGCTGGCCAGGCTGGGTTTGGAAAGCAAAGCCCGGGGATGACGGCGCTGCCTCACACGCCCGGGGCTGTATTGCCGCACGCAAACTATGGACACATCGAAGCGAACTTTTCTTAAGGCCGCCGGAACGCTGATTGCCGGTTCGCTGCTTGGCCCCGGCCTGAGCGGACGCGGACAGTCGCTGGGCGCGCGGCCCAAGGTTATTCTGCTGATCCCAGGCGGCATGCGACACCGCGAAACCTTCTCGTCCGACGGCTTGGAGAATATTCCCCACCTTTCCGGGGAGCTGATGCGGCAGGCGGTTTTTTATTCCACGGTCAGGAACCTGGGTGTGACCGCGCACTTCAATTCCATTTCCAGCATCTTCACGGGTCAATGGCAGCACGTGGATGACTGGGGTAAGTTGCCGCCGGCCTCACCCACCCTGTTTGAATACTTCCGCAAGCAGACCGGCGCCGCGGGCAGCCAGGTGTGGGTGGTGGCCAGCAACAAGGCCCTTACCAGCCTGATCGGCTCCAGTTCCGATTCCGCATTTGGTCCGGCTTACGGCGCCAATGTGGTTTTTCCCAAGCAACTGATGATTGCCGCGGTCGAAAACGCCATCTGGAAAGGCAACACCCGCGCCATGGCAGACCGCACGAAGGCGCAGGCGGAAATTGAATCCATGCTGCAAGGCAGCAATTACGAGGGGCTGGGCTGGACGGTGTTTGACACCGCCAATCGACTTACCCCTGAAGCCCGCGCCACCATTCAGGCTGCGGTGGCCAAGTTTATCTCCAGCGGCGTTCCCACCACGGGCGACGAATTGACCTTTTTTATAGCCGTTGAAGTAATGCGCAAGTTTGCTCCGGAGCTTCTGGTGGTGAACTTCTCTGACGTGGAAGTGGCGCATTTTGGCGCCTATTCGTTGCACCTGGCCGGCATTCGAATGATGGACCTTCTGGCCAGCCAGCTTTGGCAGGAAGTGCAGTCAAACAGCGAGTATCGCGGGCAAACTTCAATGTTCATTCTGCCCGAATTTGGCCGCGATCCGGACGGTTCCTCAACCAACGGCTTTTTTAACCACCGTTCCAACAGCGATTCCTGCCGCGCCACCTGGATGATGTGTCTGGGCCAGGCCGCGGCAAAACCGCAAGTGGTGGAAAGGCCGGTTCAGCAGGTGGACCTGCTGCCCACGCTGGCGTCGGTGATGGGTTTTAGCGCGCCCGGCGTGCCTGGAACCCGCTTGCCGGAGTTGCGCGCCTAGCCCGCGGATGGGCCGGCGAATGGCTGTGCAATCAAGCGGGCTGGGGATTTTCAGATCAAGTAATTCAGCGGCGCTTTCGGCCTGCGTAACCCGAGAATGAAGAATCATCGCTCCAGCACATTTCCGGCTCCGCTTCAGGCTGTTCTTGATGGAGGATTGCTCGAGCGGCTTCCCATCACTTTTCGGCCTTCCACTAACCAGCAGCTTGCCGCCTGGAATACGCTTTTTCCTTTTGAGCAGCAGAATCTCGAGCGCATGCTGGTTTATCTGGGCAGCCTGGACGCGGCCCGCTTCAACGCCCTTTTTCAGGGCATTCGGCAGCTCGAAACGCTGATGCAGGTTGACCGTTGGAACTTTTCCACCCAAACCCTTACCCTGCTGGATGCCTCGATGCTGGCGCGTTCGCCTTACTACCTGCAGTGGCGGCAGGCTGTGGAGCGTGTGTTTGACCAGATCACGCGCGAATCGAAAAGGCTGGACCGTTCCAAGTCCGGCGGGCCGGCAAACCGCCTGGTGCTCATCCTGCTGCCTGCGGACCTGCCGCTGGATGCAAAAACCGCCTGGAAGCCGTGGCACGGCGCGGGCAGAGAACTGGCCCTTGCCACGCCCGGCGCTGAGGCTGCCGCGGCTTTCCTTTCGTCCCTGTTCAGCGGCAGCGGTCAGGCGCAAAACATTTTTCAGGCAGTGGCCGGCGCGCCCGGCCACGCCGCCAGCGATCTGTGGGCCATTGACGCCGGTTCCGTGCTCGACCCTTTGCTTAACTCCAGCGTGGCGCCCGCCGCGCCGGATTCGGCCGCCGTCAGTCTTAACTTTGCCACCCTCAAGCAGTTTCGCCAGGGATTTCTTGGGCGCCTGAACTCCATGCGCAAGGACCTTTCCGACGCGGACAGCATCTACGCCGAGCTGCGCAAGACGGATGTTTCCGCCTGGTGCCCGCACGCCATCCGGCAGAACGAGACCGTGGTCGAATTCCTGCGCACGCTGTTTTTGAGCGGCAACGGCGCGCTGATTTTTGGCAATTCCTTCGTGGAATGGACCGCGGCGGAAGCGTTCCGGCGCGCCCGCCCGCGCGTGCTGGTGGCCTGCATGGGCACACGCCAAAAGCCCAAGCCTTTTACCAGTGTCGCGGTGTTCGAAAACCAGGAAATTGCCAGCCCCCTGCCTTCTGCTCCTGACCTGCCGGGCAGCGCCATGGATGCCTCCATGCTCGCCCATTACGTGTGGCTGGCGGCATCGCGCTACTCGGAATACGATTCCGCCCTCTGCCTCTGTCTGCACCCCGGCCTGTCTACCGCCTACGCTGTCGGGCCTGCCGGCCTTCCGCTTTGGAACGAGCCGCAACCCTTCTCGGTTGAAAAGCTCCGCCAGCACCTGATCGACTGGGTAAAGGCGTAGCCCCCGCGCTCCGACCGCCCGGCTACTTGCGTTCCCCACGGTCGAGCCCCAACCCTGCCGCTGACCTCAGCTTGACAAGCAGAGGCAGCCAACGTAAGGTTCTCGCAAGTTTGGGAGACGGCGCAGGGGATGCGCATCAGGAAGGGGTGACGAACACGATGGGTGTTGGACACGCAGCCGTGGCGCTTGGGGCATCAAGGGCAGCGCCGCGCATGAATGCCGGGTGGCTGGTGTTTGGGGCGTTGCTGGCCGATTTTCTGCTGGGAGTATTCGCCCTGGTGGGATTGGAACGGGCGCACGTGCCCTCGAATTTTGCAAGCCGCCATTACTTTACCTTTACGTTCCCCTATTCGCACGGGCTGGCGCCCCTGTTGCTGTGGGGCGTCATCTTCGGCCTGATAATTTCACGCTTGCAGGGATTTGATCGCAGGCGCATTTTTCTGGTGGTTGCGGCGGTAGTGGTCTCGCATTATGTTCTCGATGGGCTGGTACACGTTGCCGGCCTGCCGATCGCTGGAGAAAACTCGCCCAAGTTTGGCCTGGGGCTGTGGAATCACATGACGGTTGAGCTCAGCCTGGAGACGCTGATGGCGGCGGCCGGAGTGGTGTTTTATCTGAAGACCGCGGGCGCTGCGGCCCCGGCGGGGAGCCGCTGGGGTGTGCCGTTGTTTATGGGGCTGTTCGCCGCTATGACCTGGACGCAGCTTGCCACGACCAAGCCTCCCGCACCTGCTGCGCTGATTTCCGGTTGGATTGCCGCGCCCGTGGTTTTTGCCGCGGTGATCTACGCCTTGGATCGCCAGCGCGTTTTGAAGCTGGCAGCCGCCGGAGCAGGGTCGAGGTAAAATCCGCGATGGCGTCAGCTGTGGTTACGCCGCTCGTGCAGGACGGCAAGGTTATCTTTTAGCTTTTTGAGCTTTGCCGAGGGCCCTTTAGATTCGAGAATAACAATCGCTTTGCGCAGCCATTTCACCGCCTCGTCTAAATCGGCGCATTCCCCATCATGGTCATACTGCTTTTACGCGCCGTGGGCCTTTGCTATGATGGGGCGTCCGGATGCGACTGCATTATGGGCTTGAGCGAATCCGACACCCGCGCAAAGCTGATTGACCCGGGGATTCACGCCCGTGGCTGGACGGAAGAGCTCATCAAGCGCGAGGAGACCGCTGGGGCCATCCAGATCATCGACGGGAAGCCCCGCAAGCAGACTAAAGGCCGCGTTGACTACACGCTTCGCGTCAAAGTGAACCGGGACACCCAGCCCGTTGCTGTGGCTCTCATCGAGGCCAAGGCTGAGAGTCTGCCGCCTAACCATGGTATGGAACAGGCCAAGGTTTATGCGGCCTCAAAGCGGCTTAACGTTCCGTTCGTCTTCGCCAGCAATGGACACCTTTTTGTCGAGTACGACCGTTTCACCGGGTTGACCGCGGTCCCGCGCCCACTGGCCGATTTTCCCACACCTTCCGACCTGCGCACACGCTATGAGCAAGGAATGGGTTTCAGCCTAAACGATCCTGCTGCCCGTCCTTTGCTGGCGCGTTATCCCGGGGGCGAGGCCACTCGACGGTACTACCAGGACGCTGCCGTCCGCGCCGTGCTTGAAAAGAATGCCCGCGCTCAGCAGTCGGGGCAGCCGCCTCGCGCCTTGCTCTCGCTTGCCACCGGCGCCGGCAAGACATTTATTGCTGTCAATCTTCTCAAGCGCATCGGTGACACCGGTCAACTCCGCCGGGCCCTGTTCGTGTGCGACCGTGACGAGCTGCGCAGCCAGGGGCTTGGCGCTCTTCAAGCCGTGTTTGGAGCAGATGCCGCCGCCGCTTCGGGAGGTAATCCCCAAAAGAACGCCCGGATTGTAGTGGGCACCTATCAAACGCTCGACGTGGACGCCGACGATGCAACCGCCAATTTCCTGACCGCAAACTACCCGGAGAACTATTTCAGCCACATTGTTATCGACGAATGCCACCGCTCTGCCTGGGGCAAATGGTCCCAAGTGCTCAGGCGCAATCCCAACGCCGTACAGATCGGGCTAACAGCCACGCCTCGCCACTTGGAAGCGCCTGAGCACAGCAAGGAAGTGGATGCGGACCTCGAGATCACCGCGGACAACCTCAAGCACTTCGGCGAGCCGGTTTACGAGTACGACATGAGCCAGGGAATCGAAGATGGTTACCTGGCCGCGTGCGAGATTCAGAAGGGCCGCGTTGACCTTGATGACACGGGCATTACCATTGAGGACGTTCTCGCCCGGCATCCGGTGGACGCCAACACCGGCCAGCCGGTCACCGCGGACGAGCTGCGAGCCCTCTACGCAAAGACCGATTACGAGGATCAGATCCTGCTGCCCGATCGCCTGCTGGCCATGTGCCAGGACCTTTTCAACTACTTCGTAGAGACCGGCGGCCCGGAGCAAAAAACAATCATCTTTTGCGTACGCGACCGCCACGCCGATGACGTGGCGATACAAATGAACAACCTTTACGCCAACTGGTGCGCCGCGAACGGCAAGCCGCGTCTGGATGATTATGCGTTCAAGTGCACGGCTTCGGTAGGCGGCGCGGATTACATCGCAGACCTCCGGGGCGGCTCCCGGCATCACTTCATTGCCACTACCGTCGACTTGCTCACTACCGGCGTGGATGTTCCGGTGGTCCGCAATATTGTGTTTTTCAAGTACGTGCGCTCGCCCATTTCCTTTTATCAGATGGTGGGGCGCGGCACGCGCCTCGATCCGCCTTCAGGCAAGTTGATGTTCCGCGTTTACGACTACACCAATGCCACGCGGCTTTTCGGCGAGGCTTTCATTTCCAAGGCTCTGCGCCCCCGCAAGCCGCGCGAGGCGCCGCCAGCTCAGCCGGCCGAGCGCCAGATTCTGGTAGAGGGCTTCGAGGTTCACGTCACCGATGCCGGCCGTTTTATCGTCACTCAGGTGGATGGCAAGGCCGTGCCGGTTACTATCGAGGAGTATAAAGAGCGGCTGGCGGCCAGGCTGGTGGAGGAGGCGCCCACGCTCGAAGCCTTCCGCGAACGCTGGGTAGTTCCGCGGGATCGTAAGGATATGCTGGCCCGTCTGCCCGATGGCGGGCGCTCCGCTCTGCTGGTGCAGAGCCTTGAAGACATGACGGAGTATGATCTTTACGACGTGCTGGGCGAACTGGGCTATGGCTTGAACCCGCAAACGTGCCCGGAGCGGGCGAGCGCTTTCACGTACAAGCACGCGGATTGGCTCGCCAGTCTGCCGAAGCCCGCGGCGGCTACCATTGAGGCTCTGGCCGGACAGTTTGCACGTGGTGGCACGCCAGGGCTTGAGAACCCACACGTGTTCGAGATGACCGAAGTCGTGAGTGCAGGCGGACTTGGCGCGCTGAAAGCCATCGGCGACGCGGGGAAGGTGTTGCACGAAACCAAGGAACGGATGTTCGCCGCGTAGGGGCACGCCATGGCGCGCCCCTGCAATTCGAATGAAACACAACCTCAAAAAACATCGCCGTCGTTCCGTCCGTCTGAAGGAGTACGATTACGCCAGCCCCGGTTGGTATTTCGTGACGATTTGCACGCATGAACGCGAGTCTCTGTTTGGTGAGGTCGTCGAATGTCAAATGCGTCCATCCAGGATCGGGGCCATCGCCCAGGAATGTTGGAACGAGATTCCGCGGCATTGCCACTGGGCCTCGTTGGATGCCTCAATCGTGATGCCCAATCACTTGCACGGCATCGTCGTTCTTGGTAGGGACTCGCCATGGCGAGTCCCTATGGCGGCACGCAAGGCGGCGTTTGGCAAACCGGTTCCGGGTTCGTTGGCAACAATCGTGGGGTTGTTCAAACAAGCCGTTACCAGCAAGGCTCGTGCACACGTAGGGACACCCCATCCGGACGTAGGGGTACGCCATGGCGTGCCCCTACAGGTTTGGCAGAAGAATTATTACGAGCACATCATTCGTAACGAGGGAGAGCTGCATCGAATCCGCGAATATATTTGCAGTAATCCGCTACGATGGCCTTACGATAATGAAAACCCGGCGCGGCGCGGCGATGCGGTTGACGGCATCGAGGACATCCTGGAGGCCGGCGAAGATTCCGATGGGTAGGGGCACGCCGGTGCGGAATACCCTGGGTGCGGCAGGGGCACGCCATGGCGTGCCCCTACGATGTAGACGAACGCGTGGATTTCACAACGATGTCCGATACCAACGATAAACGGCCATTACCCGAAGGCTGGCGCTGGGTGCGGCTCGGTGAGATGTGCGAACATCATACCGGCACTCGCGACATGCGCTCAGAACCGGACACCCCATTCCGATATATTGACATCACCAGTGTGGACAATATCTCGAAGCGCATTCTCACCCCGAAGAGCGTCTTGGGGCGAAACGCCCCAAGTCGAGCCCGGGAGATCGTACGCGCTGATGATGTGCTTATTGCGACTACCCGACCCAATTTGAACGCGGTGGCTCTGGTTCCTCCGGAGCTTGACAACGAGATATGTAGCACAGGTTTTTGTGTGCTGCGGCCCCGGGCCGACGTGTGTTGTCAATACCTGTTCGCATTCGTCCAGAGCGACGAATTTGTTGAAGGCTTGTCTCGTTCAGTGAACGGGGCGACGTACCCGGCGGTGACTGATAAGCAGGTCCGGGATCAATTTGCTCCCCTGCCGCCCCTGGCTGAGCAGAAGCGGATCGCGGCGATTCTGTATGAGCAAATGGCGGCGGTGGAGCGGGCACGGGCCGCCGCCGAAGCCCAACTCGATGCCGCCAAAGCCCTCCCCGCCGCCTACCTTCGCGCCGTGTTCGAGAGCCCCGAGGCCCAGAATTGGCCAGTTAGAAAACTAGGCGACATGGGTGAGATTGTCTCCGGCGTGACATTGGGAAGGAAACTGAACGGCGCAGAAACAAGGCGCGTGCCGTACCTTCGCGTGGCAAACGTCAAGGATGGGTACTTGAGCCTTTCGAACGTGTATGAAGTTGATGCCACAGAAGGGGAAATTGCCAAGTGCAGGCTGAATGCCGGTGACCTTCTGCTAACAGAAGGTGGTGACCCAGATAAGTTGGGACGGGGCACCTTTTGGCAGAACCAGATTGCGGAATGTATCCATCAGAACCACATTTTCCGGGTCCGACTCAATCCCCAGGAATTTTCGTCCGAGTTTGTTTCAGCACAAGTTGGCTCCCCATACGGGAAGGCGTACTTTTTTGCCCAGGCCAAGCAGACGACTGGGATTGCAACGATCAATCAAAGAGTGTTGGGAAACTTCCCGTTAATGACGCCGCCTCTCGCTACGCAGCAGCGCGTAGCCGAAATGCTCAATGGACAGATGGCCTCAGCCGACCGGGCGTGCAAGGCCATCGAAGAAGAATTGGACGCCATCAACAAGCTGCCCGCCGCGCTCCTACGCCGCGCATTTAACGGAGAGCTATAGGACAGAAACGATTCGTATGCTGCTCGGTACGACGGTGGGGAATAACGATTGAAGACCATCCGCTGGTCACAACACGCGTTGAAAAGCCTCGTGGATCGTGAGATTCCTCGATCCGGAGCTGATAAGACGATTGCCAGCCCGGAGCACGTTGAACCCGCAAATGGAGCGAGACAGATATTTATGCGCCGTTACTTTGACGAGCGCCTCAGCCAACCGATGCTGGTTCGAGCGGTTGTGGAAGAAACGACTGAGGCCCTTGTAGTAACTACGGTTTACATCACGTCGAAAATCGGCAAGTATATGAAAGAGGCAGGATCATGAGAGTGACCTACGACCAGGAAACGGATACGATGACCATCACCCTTCGCGAGGAGCGCATCAAGGAAAGTGACGAGGTTCGTCCGGGGGTGATCGCCGATTTTGGATACGACGGCGGTGTCGTCCGGTTCGAAATCCTCGACGCTTCCAGGGTCGTCCAGAATACCCGCGAGATGCAGTTCGCCCTCGGAGAGTGATGTTGCGGCGTAACTCTGAAATTTGCCAGAGACGCGGAATGGAAGCGAAATTGAGTTTCAAGTACGATCGTGAGGCGGACATCCTGCAGATTGATAAGTGTCCTGCCTGCGCCGGGCAGGAATCGGAAGAACTGGGCGGCGATGTAACCGCCCGCATGAACCCCGGCACCCGGGAAGTGGAGAACCAGGAAGTCCTTTTCTTCTCCACGCGTCTCCTGCGCAACTATCTTTTTGAATTACCCGTCACAACGGATTTGCGCTTGGCAGCTCAACCTTAACCGATGTCTGTTCCCTCCAAAACTAAATCCAGCAACGGCCGGGCCTTCAATAGCCAGCAATCCCTCAACGGCGCGGTCAAGTCAATCTGCGACATCATGCGGCGCTCAAACTGCGCGGGCGCGCTGCAATATGTCCCGGAGCTGACCTGGATTCTTTTTATCCGCATTCTAGACGAGCGCGAGGCCCGCGAGGCGGAAGCCGCCGCCGCCGTGGGAGCCGAATACATTCCTTCGCTCGAAGCGCCCTACCGCTGGCAGGATTGGGCGGCGCCCGAAGGCGTAAAACGTAAAGAATTGGCGGGCGGGACTCTGGGCGCGTTCAAAGCCTTCGTAGACGGCGATCTGATTCCACACCTAAAGAACTTGCGCGAGCGTCCCAACGCCACCCCGCGGCAGAAAGTTATCTCGGAGATCTTCTCGGGCGTGGATCGCACCCGCGTCGACACCGAACGCAACCTGCTCGACATCCTGGACAAGGTTCACGAGATCAGTAACGAGAACGTAGACACGACTCACGTTTTTACTCTTTCCCAGGTGTACGAAGGGTTGCTCTTGAAGATGGGCGAGAAAGGCAACGACGGCGGCCAGTTCTTCACGCCGCGCCAGATTATCCGCGCCATGGTGCGCGTTATTGACCCCAAAATCGGCGAGACGGTGTACGACCCTGGATGCGGCACGGGCGGATTCCTGGCGCAATCCTACGAGCACATGGCCGGGCCGAATAACGAGAAGATCAGCTCGCCGGACCAGCTCGAAATTCTGAAACGCCGGACTTTCTACGGCCGCGAGAAAGACAACACCATTTATCCGGTGGCACTCGCCAACCTGGTGCTGCACGGTTTCGACGAGCCGCACGTGTGGCACGGCAACACCCTGACGGGCGCCGAGACCTACGGCGGCCTTTTCACTGACGCGCCCACGCTTTATGACGTGATCCTGATGAACCCACCCTTTGGCGGCAAGGAAGGTAGGGACGCCCGCACGCGCTTCCCTTACAAGACCGGCGCTACTCAGGTACTTTTCCTGCAGCACGTGATTGACAGCCTGAAGCCGGGCGGCAGTTGCGGAATTGTGCTGGACGAAGGCGTGCTCTTCCGCACCAATGAAACCGCGTTTGTGCAGACCAAACGGAAGTTGCTGGACGATTGTGACCTCTGGTGCATTGTGAGCTTGCCTGGCGGGGTGTTCACGGCGGCGGGCGCCGGCGTAAAGACCAATCTGTTGTTTTTCAGCAAGGGCCAGCACACGGAGCGCGTGTGGTACTACGACCTTTCGGATATTAAAGTGGGCAAGAAAAGCCCGCTCACGCTCGACAAGTTTGAGGAATTCTTCCGGCTGCTGCCCTCCCGGGCGGATAGCGAACGGAGCTGGACCGTGCCCCGCTCTGAGATCGAGGCCAGGAATTACGACCTTAAGGCGGTAAACCCGAACGCGAAGAGCAACGAGGATAAGCGCACTCCCGAAGAGCTGCTTGACCTGATCGAGGCCAAGGGCAGGGAAGTGGCGGAAGCGCTGGCGGCGCTGCGGGCTGGCCCGGCTTCTGAAGGCAGCTAAAGGCGCGAGAAGCCGCAGTTGAATCCAAGGTTGAAATGAAGTTTTTCACAACGGCTGCCTCCATCCCAAGGGAAGCGGCGGCACTGCCTCCTGCATGGCGGCGGGTTATCGCTGCGCCATATAGGTTCGGGCCTGCTGCAGCTCCGGGCGGTCGGCCTGGGGGCCGCAGATTTTAAGAAGCTGCGCGAAGTATTGGTGCGCGGTTGCGGTATCACCAGCGGCTTGTGCGGCGCTGGCGGCGCCGTAGAGCGCGTCAAAGCGGTTCGGAGACTGCTTCAATACTGCCCGATATTCGTCCAGCGCCCGGGCGGGTTGGTGCAACTTCATCAGCAGGTCGGCCAGCATTTCGCGGGGCGGAATTTGCACCGCCGCGTCACCGTCTTTCCACGCCTCGTCATCCTGCAGGGCGGCGGCCTGGCGCATGGCGGCCGCTGCTTTCGAGGTATCACCGGCGGCGTAATCCACCCAGGCCTGGGCCACAAGCTGGTCTGCGCCTTTTGCCGCCACCTGCTGGTTGAGTTGCTGCAGGTGCTTCCGGGCGGCGCTCACGTCACCGGAAAGCGCTGCTCCTACGGTGCGCGCCAGAAAAACCTGTTCCTTCTCGTGATTATCCATGCCGGGCACCGTAGCCAGTTGCGCGGCCTGCTTCCAGTTATGAGTTTCCGTGGCATACTCCACATTGAAGTCGGCCTGCAGGTCAGCAATATCCGCTGGCCTCGAGCCCGGCACCTTCTTCAGATCCTCAATCACCCGCCGCGCTTCCGCATTCCGTCCGCTTTCCAGGTAAGCGTATTCCAGGAACGTCATGGCGTGGATTTGATGGCCGGAGGCGTTGTACTCGCCCGATGTGGTTGCGTGGCGGGCCGCGGCTGCGGAGGCGATGTTGGAGGCAATCGATTCCTGCCACAATCCGAGATCAGTGAAAATATGCGAAGGCATGTGCAGAGCGTGGGCCGAACCGGGCGCAATGCGGGCGTAGCGGCGGGCGGCTTCCAGGCCCTGTGGCGCCAGCGCCGGCGTGTCGGCGGCGTGGATCAGGTAGTGGGCTACGCCGGGATTGTTTGGCTCCGCGACAAACAACTTCTGGAGCATGGCGATGGCTTGCCTGCGTCGGGCCATCCCGGCAGACTGGTCGCGGCTGCGGAGGGCGATCAGCGACAGGGCGTAGAAGGCCGTGCCTGCGCTGTCGTTCGGATAGCGCGCGTGCAGTTGGGCCATGGCCCGGCTATAGGCCTCGGCTCGAGCTTCGTCGGTGAGCTTGGGATTATCCTGATAATACACGGCGGCGGCGTGGATATAGGCCCGCTCGCGCGCGGATTGGGTTTTACCCTTCTGCGCCTGTTCGATGAACCGGCGCCCCTGCTGAATGGTCTGGGGCTTCGGCCAATCCCAGAGCTGATGATAAAGCGACATGGCCTGGCCCCAATAGGCGATGGCGCATTGCGGGTCTTGTTTGGCAACGGCGGCGAAGGTCTTTAGCGATTGCTCGTACTGAAAACTATCGAGCATGGCAACGGCCTGGTTGAACTCGGATTGCGCCTGGGGCCGGCAGGAGATTGGGAAATTGACTGATCCATATTGCGACGTTGCGGCTGCACTGCCCGCGGGTTGCGGCCGAGCCGGGCTGCCCAGCGCCGCCAGAAGTGCGAGAGCTGCCGCTGAATGGAAAGTTGAGAGCACGTTGTTCATAGCGCCTGCCTCCGCTCTGAAAGTCTTATGCCAGCGCCGGCAGTCCGGCTGTGAATGCCAGCGGGCACGACCTGCACATGGCAATTCTTAAGGTTAAGGTAACGTCTACTATAGATTGCGGGGCGCAAGTGCGCCAGTTGCCGGCTTGAGCAAGGGGCGAAAAAGCGCCAGCCTCTGGCTACCCTGCCAGCCGCCTTGCAAAATACCTTCTAATGATTCAATTGTGCTTACCGGGGCGCCCGATTGAGATTCGCCAGACTTTGGGCAAAGAAGATGATAGACTGCACAGGCCCATGATGAGAGTTCGGTATCAAGCGATGCGCCATGGCGACCATTTTTTCGCCATGGTATCGCGCTTTGGTGTGCGCTACGGCGTCCCTTCGGGAGCGCCTTGGATTCACGGTCATGTTCCGTCACCGCCAAATTGCCTTGGTGGGGAGGCAGTTTTCAGGGAACGCCCGTTTGCCCATGCCGCACTGGCCGGCGGGATCACGCCGGTGCGAAGTCTTCTCTTCCGGCATATGTTCACGGACTGTATCAAAAGGCACATTGTTTCTTACGGGTTGGAGGTACAGTTGGCACGGCGGAAGGCTTCAATTTCCAAACCAGCTGGTACCGCTTTTTCGCTGGCATACTGGTGGGATTGCGAGACACTACCCACCTTCGCAGCGACATTTAATATAGAATCTGAAGGTCACTCGCATTGGTCGACGCGGGCTTTTTTAGATTTGTGGCGCGGGCACGGCGGGAATCCGCATGCGCGTGGTTCAAGAGGTTTTGAGCGATACAACAAGATCACGATGAGAGGACCTCGGCGATGAATATCCTGCTTTATAACCCCGATAACGAAGTCACCAACAACTTCATGCCGCACCTTTGGATGTTTCTGCTGAAGTCGTTGACTCCGGCCCGCCACAACGTGCTTTTGCTGGATGGCAATGCCCAGCGCATGGATGAGCAGAAACTGGTTGACTACGTCCGGCAGAATCGCGTGGAGTTGGTGGGCATCGGCGCGATGACGCGGATGGCCGCCAAGGCTTATCGCATGGCCGACGCCGTGCGGGCCAGCGGAGTTCCGGTGGTGATGGGAGGTCCTCACGTTACGGAGGTGCCGGACGAGGCTTTGGGACGGGATGGCGGTCCCCGGCACGCTGACGCCGTGGCCCTGGGCGAGGCCGACCAGACCTGGCCAAAAATACTGGAGGATGCCGAGCGCGGAATGCTGCGCGAGGTTTACGCGCCCGTCGACGAAGCGGGCAAGGAAGTGAAGCCCGCTCTGGAAGACTATCCCCGCATTGATTGGGGCAAGATGGATCTTACCCAGTTCGATCTGATCCACCACATGCCTGCTCTGGCGCAGAAACTGCTTCGCGCCCTGGGGATGAAATGGCAGAACTTCCACTTGATCCCGATAGAATCCGGCAGGGGCTGCCCGTATGGGTGCGAGTTCTGCACGGTAACTGGATTTTTTGGCGATTCCATCCGCTACCGCACCAATGAGAGCGTGGTGAACGAACTGCTGCAGTTGAAGGCGATTGAAAAAGAGCGGGGCGGAAAGATGACGGTATTTTTCGTGGACGATAATTTCGCCATCAATCCGCGGCGCACCAAATCGCTGCTGCGCGAAATCATCGCCCGCGACGCGCAGGTGCCCTGGGTGGGACAGATCAGCATGAACCTGCTGAAGGATGAGGAGTTGGTCTCGTTGATTGCGCAGAGCGGAGGACGATGGATCTTCATGGGGCTGGAATCGATTGACCCGGAAAACCTGAAGAGCGTCCGCAAGGGCTTTAACCGGCCGGGCGATTACGCCTCGGTTCTGGAACGGCTGGCCCGCCACAACATCTATGCCATAACGTCGTTCATTTTCGGCATGGATGATGACCACGTGGGCGTGGCGGATCGCACGCTGAAGGAGATCAGCACCTGGCCGCCCGTGCTACCCGTGTTTGGCCTGTTGACGCCTTACCCGGCTACGCCGCTTTACGACAAGCTGGCCGCTTCCGGCCGGCTGACCCGGCCCAAACACTGGCTGGACTTTAAACCCTTCGTCATGGCGCATACTCCGAAGGGCCTTTCGCCCGAAGAAGCCCAGGCGGAGGTGAGGAAGGCGTGGTCGACTTCCTACGAAGCCGCGGCCAACGCCCAGGCCCTGGCCTGGCTGGAGAAACGCGGCTTCGCGGAACGCATGATGCACCTGATTGCCCGGCTGGCGTTCCGAGGCATCTATTTCCCCCAGATGCGGGCGCGGGAGTGGCTGCAGGTGCTGCTGGAGAACCGCCGCTCCATCCTCCACCTGGCGGCGCAGGCGGTGCGCTGCAAGTTTGGCAGAGCGGAGAGCGGGGCGCGGCCGGAAGTAATGGCTGCCGATCCGGCGCCGGAATCGCCCGCGGTTTAGGCAGGAAATGCCTTATCACTGGGTGACGCGGAGAAGATTCGACGACTAAACTGTCTGTTGCGCTTTTGCCGCCAGGATCAGGACGGGGCTGAAATCCACAGAAATTGAGCCGCCAGCCGCCGAGGCAAGGCGCGATTCCAGGCCGCGCCAGTAACGCTCGGGATCGTCGAGTGTGCGGGCGTAGGCGCTGCCGAATGAAGTTGAGCGCCAAAACCCCGTGTAATGCGCCGGGCTGGTGCGAACAACGTTGGCGAAAGCGGCCTCGTCAAAAATGCGAAAGCCGGGAGCAGCGCGAATCAGATCCTGGGAAATCCGCTCCCGCTTTAGGCGCGGGTCGCGATGCGGCAGCCATGGGCCCTTAAGCTCGGCGCGAATCACCGCATCAACTGCCTCTCCCGCCTTTGGCAGCGGGGCAATGATTACCGCAAGAATCCCCCAATCACAAAGCCATTGATGCACGTTGGCCAGTACGCTCAAGGCTTCCATCCAGTGCAGGGCGTTGGCGATTACCGCCAGGTCCACGCCAGCTGACGGCAGTGCGCACTCCTCCGCTGTAACCTGGCGGATGGAAGCGCGGGGAAACCTCTCGGCTAGTTTGGCAGCCATCCGCGGGTCCGGTTCAACAGCAATGACCTCAGCAAAATGTCGCAAGAGCGCTCCGGTGGCTCTGCCCGTGCCTGCGCCCAGATCCAGGGCGCGGCGGCGATGGCTTGGCGGCACGGCCGCCAGCAGCCGCTCGAAGAGCTCCGGCGGATACTCGGGACGATATCGTTGGAACTCCTCGGCAGCATGGCCGAATAGAGGCTGAAAGTTTGACGCCATTAGAGCGCACGACCCAGTCCAGGATAAACCTTTCCCCCCTCGATTCTAATCAAGCCCAGGCAAGGAATTCAAATGCAGTGCCGCCGAGTGTTTACCACCTGAGACACACCCTCCAGGCGTGAGGCGGTATGGAAATAGCCTAGCACTCTTGTCTAAGGCGTTACCATAGATTGCAATTAAGCTTATGAAAATACATTTGTTAGACTAGAACTAGTAAATAAGGTCTGGCTTGCCAACTTTACGCTAATACACTCTTAATGAATAGATGACGTACTGCCGAAGTTCAGTCTTGAAGCAATTATTAAAGGACTGAGCATCGACAGCGATGGAAAATATTAGAGCGAAGACGGTTCGACGATCTGCAACCCTTGGCTGGAAATGGCTTCGAATTCCACTTCCGTTGGCCCCGCTGGCAGGGTTGGTTTTGTTCTTAACCGGGTGCGGCGGGGGCAGCACCCTGGCCAGCCAGCCCTCGTCGCCGGCGGGCGCCGTCCCCAGTGCGGCGGTGGCTCCGCTCACCGTGAATTTTGGGGATGTAGCCACGGGCGCACAGGCCACCGCCACCATCACCGTTACTAACTCCGGCACCGCCGATCTGACGATTTCCGGCGCGGCGGTAACAGGCGCCGGGTTCAGTGTCAACGGGCTGCAACTGCCGCTGACGGTGGCGGCAGGGCAGAAGTCCTCGTTTCAAACTTTGTTTGCGCCCTCGAGCACAGGCAGCTCCACCGGAACGCTCTCCGTTGTGACCAGCGCCTCAACGGCGCCTTCCAGGATTACACTGGCCGGCAACGGGGTGAAGCTGCAAATTACTGCCTCGCCTTCGCCCGTGGATTTTTCATACGTGCCCTTGGGCAGCACCAGTTCGCAATTGGTTACCATTACCAACAGCGGAACAGCCAGCTTGACGGTTACAAACAGCGTCGTAAACGGCGCCGGCTTCTCCGTCAGCGGTCTGCAACTGCCGCTGACCCTGGCCGTGGGCCAGACTTCAACATTTACCGCATCGTTTGCTCCCACCTCAACCGGAGGGGCGCGCGGCAAGGTCTACCTGGACGGTTCTTCGGGTTCGAGCTACGGAGATGTTCCGCTTGAAGGTGACGGCGTTAGCTATTTGCTGGGCGCATCGCCCACCAGCGTCAGCTTTGGGTCGGTGAATGTGGGAAGCGCCAGCACCCAGAGTGTGACGCTGACGAATACCGGCTCGGCGAGGGTCACCATCAGCGCCGTCACCGCGTCGGGAACGGGCTTCAGTGCAAGTGGCCTCAGCTTGCCGGTTTCGGTTTTCCCGGGGAAAAGTGTGGCACTGAACGCCACGTTTGCTCCCACCAGCGCGGGCAGCGCCAGCGGCAGCGTTGCCGTAACCAGCACGGCCACCGATTCACCCACCACCATCGCTTTGAGCGGGTCGGGTTCAAGCCTGCAGCTTAGCGCCTCGCCGGCCAGCATCAACTTCGGAAATGTGATTGTAGGCGGCAACTCCACGCAAAGTGTGACGCTCACCAATACGGGATCAGCCGCAGTGACAGTTACGGCCGCTGCGGCGAGCGGCACGGGCTTCAGCCTGAGCGGCCCAGCATTGCCCCTGACCCTGGCGGCGGGCCAGTCCAGCGCCTTTTCGGCCACTTTTGCGCCGGCGGCGACTGGCGCCTCCACCGGCGCCATCAGCGTAGCCAGCAACGCCAGTAATTCGCCCGCCACGGTCGCCCTGAGCGGCGCCGGCGTTACGCTGCAGGTTTCCGCCTCGCCCGCCAGCATCAATTTTGGCAGCGTCAGCCTGGGCACCAGCGCCACGCAGAACGTTACAATCACCAATACCGGCACGGCCAGTGTAACGCTTTCCGCGGCAACTGCCAGCGGCACTGGCTTCAGTATGAGCGGCCTCACCCTGCCGGTTACGCTGGCGGCGGGGCAATCCGCCAACTGCAACGCCATCTTTGCGCCCACCACATCGGGCAGCGTTACCGGCTCGCTCACGGTAACCAGCAACGCCTCCAATTCGCCTTCCACCGTTGCCCTAAGCGGGGCAGGCGCCTCGGCGCTGCTTTCCGCCAGCCCGGCATCTGTGAGTTTTGGAGACGTTTACGTGGGGAACACCAGCCAACAAACGGTGACGTTGACGAATACCGGCTCGTCCAGCGTCACGATCACCGCGGCAACCGCCAGCGGCGCGGGCTTCAGCCTGAGCGGACTTAGCTTGCCCATTACTCTTGCCGCCGGGCAATCCACACCGTTTACGGCCGCCTTTCTACCGGCGACGGCTGGCAGCGCCAGCGGCAGCATCACCGTAACCAGTAACGCGTCCAATTCTCCCACCCTGGTCAGCCTGAGCGGTACAGGGGTCACGGTTCAGGTTTCCGCCTCGCCCGCCAACGTCAGTTTTGGAAACGTGACCGTAGGCTCCAGCGGCAGTCAAAGCGTTACCCTCACCAATACCGGCTTGGCCAGCGTAACGATTACCCAGGCAACGGTCAGCGGCGCCGGATTCAGCCTGAGCGGTCTTAGCGTGCCGCTAACTCTGGCGGCGGGACAAACCACCGCCTTCACCACATCGTTTGCCCCAACCTCAAGCGGAAGCGCCACGGGCAGCGTCGCGATAACCAACAACGCCTCAAGCACGCCTTCCACGGTGGCGCTGAGCGGCGCCGGAGTGACGCTGCAGCTTTCGGTTTCGCCCGGCAGCGTGAATTTTGGCAACGTAACAGTGGGCAGCAGCAGCCCGCAGACCGTCACTCTCACAAACACTGGCTCGGCCAGTGTTACGGTAACGGCAGCCTCGGCTACGGGGACAGGCTTCAGCATAAGCGGGCTAACTCTGCCGCTTACATTGGCGGCAAACCAATCCTCGCCCTTCACGGCCACTTTTGCGCCAGCTACGACCGGCAGCGCCACGGGCGCCATCACCATCACCAGCAATGCAACGGGCTCACCCAATACCGTGGCTCTAAGCGGCACCGGAGTGACGCTGCAGCTTTCGGTTTCGCCCGCCAGCGTGAATTTTGGCAACGTAACGGTGGGCAGCAGCAGCTCGCAAACGGTTACCCTTACCAACACCGGCACGGCCAGCGTTACGGTAACGGCGGCGTCGGCCAGCGGCACGGGATTCAGCCTGAGCGGGCTTACTCTGCCGCTTACTTTGACGGCGGGACAATCCTCCCCGTTTACCGCGAAGTTTGCGCCCACATCCACAGGCAGCGCGACAGGCGCCATCACGATCGCCAGCAACGCCACGGGCTCGCCGAATACGGTGGCTTTAAGCGGCACAGGAGTTACGCTGCAGATTTCCACATCTCCCGCCAGCGTGAGTTTTGGCAATGTTGCCGTGGGCAGCAGTGACCCGCAGACGGTCACGCTGACCAACACCGGCACAGCCAGCGTTACGGTGACCGCGGCATCAGCTACGGGCACGGGCTTCAGCCTGAGCGGACTTACTGTGCCACTCACACTCTCGGCGGGGCAATCCACACCCTTCACCGCCACTTTTGCGCCTACCGCGACGGGCAGCGACAGCGGCAGCGTAAGCATTACCAGTAACGCTGCCGGGTCTCCCGATACCGTGGGCTTAAGCGGCACGGGCGTTACGCTGCAACTTTCCGCTTCGCCCGCCAGTATTGCCTTCGGCAACGTGGTTGTGAATAGCAACACGTCGCAAACCATCGTCCTGAGCAACACCGGCTCGGGTAGCGTCACCATCTCCCAGGCCACCGTTACCGGCGCCGGGTTCAGCATCAACGGGCTCACCTTGCCACAGACCATCGCCGGCGGCGGCAATCTGAGCTTTAACGCCGTGTTTGCGCCCACGGTTACGGGCAGCGTCAGCGGCTCGGTCACTTTGGCAAGCAACGCAACAAACTCACCCGCCACGGTCTCGTTTACCGGCTACGGAGTTAACTCGCATACCGTGGCGCTTTCCTGGACGGCCAGCACCTCCACGGGCGTGGTGGGCTATTACGTGTATCGCGGCGCAGCTTCGGGCGGGCCGTATACCAAGCTGAACTCAACTTACGTGTCAGGAACTGCGTATACCGACACTACAGCGCAGGCTGGCCAAACGTACTACTACGTGGCCACGGCGGTGGATTCCAGCAATACGGAAAGCTCTTACTCCAACCAGGCGCAGGCCGCGGTTCCGATGCCTTAGCGCCCGGCCCTGGAAGTTCACGCACATATTCCGAAAAACACAAGCTGAGATGGCGCCTCGGTGGCGATCCGGCCGTCTTCCAGGTAAGGCAGCCGGAAAAGACCGTATGGGCCATTTCTAAGGTTCGCCGACTACCCGTCCAAGTGGCAAAGGTGGATCACAGTACCCAAGTGAACCATCTTCGGTGACGCATAAATCCATATCTTGCAGTTCCCTAAAGTTGCATCACGTCGAGCTTGATGAGTACGGGTAAGTCGACTTGGTGACGGTCTCGCGCGGCAGGCTAGTTCGCTGGAATCGCTGTTTTATGAGCCCATTTTCTCGTCAACCGCTTGCAGTTGGGATGCCACCGCGGCCTCGACCCAAAAAACGCATCCGCAACGCCGAGCGATACGCGTTGATCTCGTGCAATGTCGAGTACAGAGTCCAGTCTTTCGTGTAAAAGGTCACTCGCTCGTTGATCTCAAGGGCCAACTCCCGGCAACTCACCGCAACTAATGCATCAGAGCTCCCGAGATTCCGGCGCTTCACTACACCTGCTAGGCTCAAGAGATGCCGTGCGTGCAGCATATCCGAGCGGCTGAGGGGCCGGATTTGAATTCTACCATCGGCGACGTCGTCAAGAAACGCTGCCCCCATCTGTTCGAAAACCGAATCCGGGAGCTGTCCATTCCGATAGACCGAAGCGAACGCGCTCACGATCTCGACCATTGTGATTTCGGCGATAAAGATGTCGCTCGGTCCACCAAAGACTCTGTTGACCCTATAGGTGAACCTACCTGTTCGATAACGCGGTACCAGTGCACAGGTGTCAAAAAAGCACGTCGGCATGGGGCTCAGTTTTTGGGTTTCAAATGCCTGTTTAGCTTATCAATTACTTCGCGCGTGTCCTGTAGGGACACCGCTCGCGCCCCTCGGTCTTTCGAAGCAGCTTCCTTCCAGTCGGGTGATTTTCCGCTGAGGAGCTTCGTCACAGTCTCGCGGAGCATTTTCGGTTTCGCCGGCTTGTGTAGGTACTCGTCAACCTCGACCTTCTCTTTGACCATATCCCGCAGTTCGACCGGAGTAAGGTGCTGATCAAATCTTCCCGACATGAGAATACTGCGCACGAGCGGAAGGCGCTTACGTATCGCGGCCAAAATCTCAACACCGGTTTTCGGCGGAATTAAATAGTCGACAATGACCAAGTCGACGGGGTGCTCTAGCGAAGCAGTAAGAGCTTCTCTTTCGTCATGGGCCTTGAGGACAAGATGCTTCAGAGGCTTCAGACTTTTCTCCCATGCATCCAGAATAATGTCCTCGTCGTCAACCAACAAGATCCTTGCCGTCATTTTTGTTCAGCCTGAGGGATCTCCACCCGGAAAGTCGTCCCTACACCCACCTCAGAAACAAAACTTATTCTAGCACCTAGAGACTCCAAGATCGTGTGGCAATACGTAAGCCCGAATCCGAGGCCACCCGTCTTTTGCGTGGCAAATTTCTTAAATATTTTCGGCCGGATATCCTCAGCGATTCCTACACCGTTATCGGCCACCTCGAACACGTGCTTGTTTCCTTCCTGGCGAAGCCTCAGGGTGATGTGGCCTTGCCTTTCGTCCTGCGCTTCCCTGATGGCTTCAACGGAGTTCCGGAGCAGATTAGCCAGGGTGTGCATCACCGTCGTCTGATTCGTGGCAGACTGCTGAGTCCTGGGCGCTTGGACCTCGAAAGTGATGTCGTCATTCTGGGCTTCGAACAGCTTGCACTCCCTCCGGATCGTCTCTGCAATATCAAAAGTGGCGAGGTCCTCCAGGTCGCCGCTCGCCAATTGTTTGATAAAAGTGATCGTCGTGTCAATTCGGTCAGCGCCATCCGTCACTGTCTGTAGCGCATCCGCAATTTCGCGGTCATTCACACCGAGCTCCGCCAATCTTATCTCGATTGCGTCGACCTGTGAAAGAATTGATTGGAGGGGCTGCCGTATTTCGTGCCCGATGCCTACCGAGAGGTTTCCTAGGGAGTTGAGTCTCGCTTGTTCAGCCAAAATTGACTGTTGACGCGCAGACCTACGCCAATTCGGTTTCGAAACCTGTTCGAGGATATTCTCTTCTAGAAAATCTGTTTGACTCTTGAGGACGGCAACCAACTGGAGCAGTTCCTGGGTCTCAATCATCGCGTGACGGCTTGTAGTGTCCCGCAAGCCGGGGTGCTGCAATCGCGAAATGTCAACGAAGCCGAAAAGCCGATTGGGAACAAGCGTCGCATGGCCGGCTCTTTTCACCCTTTTCTCAATAAGTTTCAGCCGATCAGAAATCGGGGATCCAAAGGGTTGCAGAAGAAAACCATCTCTGAACAGCTGAACACCTGGGAGCACACCCTTTACCAGCGTTTTAGATGGCTTTTTGATGTAGTAGAGCAGGATCCCCTTGAGGCCCGGAAGGTCGGCCGCTACGAGCCCCGGAACCTGCGTCCATTCTTGCAAGTTACCATCGGTCGGTGTTTTCAATTTCCTCAACACTCGTCCGTCATCCGCCACCTTAAATCGCAACACATAACTAGGCTGGGTCGGCTTTTGTGGGGTGATTCTCTCGGTTGAGGGCCGCCGTCCAGCGACGGTCACCTCAATATAGAATCCATCTGATGGCTTATATGGGCTAAGCAGGCTAGCCAGAGCCATTTTGAGGTTCTCGATCTTTGCACGATCCCAGTTAGACCGTAAGTTGCGGATTGTCAGTAACGTGCCTCGTGCCGTGGCCCCAAACGGGCTGGGAACGTAAGAGTAAGGTATGTCAACTTCATTAAATTTCTTCGTCTTGCTTCGGAACTCGTTCCAGTCAAAAAGAACCTGCAGTGCTTTTTGCGACTCGGGCGATTTCGTCGTGACCGTGAGTTGGGCGCCGATCCTGTCGGCAGCGAATCTTCCTATGCCCTTTTCTCCCGTCGGGATCCTTGTAGCACCCGCCGCCTCTTCGGCTCTCTCGCTGTAGGCAGCGAACATGAATTTCTTCTGAAAGTTGCCGAGATCCATTCCCTCACCGTCGTCGAGGATCATAATATAGGGAGACGAGGCGGGGGCCTCCTGGTGAAGCGTAATTTGGACCTGCCTCGCACCGGAGTCATAGGCGTTTTTTACTAGTTCGATGAACGCCATCTCCTCGTTTGAGATTAGTTCCTCCCCGATGAGCCTTTGCAGGTTCGCCGAAACCTCGAAATTGAGGGTGTTCCCATTACACATCGTTTGGCTTCCTAAGAGAGATAATTGACTCCCGGAGGAAATGATTGCCTGAGAGCCTGCGGCGAGTGTTACGAACGACGATAATCTTTTCCAGTTGAAGCCCCGTCGCTTCGGCAAGTTGTCCGACCAAAAGATCCGTCGGGATCAGGTAAGCCTCACCGGCGCGACCGTGAAGGGAGTTTCCTAAAACCAGAAATGCTCGTCCTCCTGGACGAAGGCATCGGTGCTGCTCCCTCAGTGAAAGCCACAGATCCGAGAAATAGCCCAGCGCTAATTTGCTTCTCCATTTCTCCTTGTGTGCTTCCGTTCTTCTCACCACTGGGTCAAAGAAGCGCGCAAGCGGATCGCTTGCGATCGCGGTTAGGAAGTCGCCTTCCGGCTTAGCTAGAAGATCACAGGTAGGGTGACTGCGAAACGTCGCCTTTCGCAGTCGCAAGAATTCATCGCGGGTCTTCACGAACCCGAGGAGCCATAACTCAAGCTTATACACCTCGTTGTAATCAATGTTGTTTGGATACGGGGGCGAAGTCAGCACGATATCGACACTTGCGGTGCCGATGTGTACGGAATTTAAAGCGCGCCCGTCGCCCTCCCTAATCTCCGCTGCCCCGATTCGTCGATGAGCCGCTTGCATTCCAGCCACATCAGCCTGCATTTCCATCCATTTTCGATGGAGCATCGGTGTAGTGTGCTGATGAGAGCGGTCCACAAGCCGCAGTGCTCTCCCATCCTTTCGCACTCTGCTCAGTGGTTCGATGGCCGAAGCAAGCCCTAGGAGCAAGGCGTCGCGCGCGGCGGATTCGGGGAGTTGGAGTATAGAGTCACGCACGGATACCAAGCGGCGTGCAATATGTGTGGTGATGCATCTGCCCGTCCTGATGCTGGAGAGTTCTGGAAGAGCGACGGGCAGTTCCCTCGATGCTGAAAGGACAGCGGTTTCCGCGCGCACTAATTCCTGGCTGTCGATCTGCGGCCATGCCAACTTAGTTCGAGCAACAAACGCGACGAAGGGGTTTCGCTCAACTCCTATCGCGCAACTTATGCAATCCGGGCTCATCTGCGCGCTTAGCAGCGTTGTGCCGACGCCACAAAATGGATCTAGCAAAACCAGGCCCCGTTTTCGAGCACCACCCAAATAGGACAGCAGCCCATCAAGCAATTCGGCAGAATACGCCTCTTTGTAGCGAAACCACCGATGGACCGGTGAGCTCTCGTTCCCGTTCGGGACAACAAGCGGCGCGAAGTTGGGCACCGTCTCCAATGGCAAGCTTCTCTCTAAGAGGCGGTAGTCATCGAGCTCTGGGAGGTCCTTATCCGAAATCATTGACGTTTCCCGCGCCTCCTGGGGGGTGAAGTCTTTCTCGCATACCGGAGTACAGCAGACTCTTCTGCAGCAGTGAAGAGACGCCAGCCGTTTCTGTCACGACCCACCTCTGGTATCTTCCCGCCCAGAAGCCACCGGCGAAGGGTAATCGGTGCTACGCCTGCTGCTTTCGCAACGTCTTTTAGATATTTGGACCTAGGCTCCATTGGCCGCAATATGCCATGGGCGTCGTACCCTTGTCAAGATATATTGATATATATCGACCGTTCGATTTGCTTCTCTCACCGAAACCGCAATGCTCCCGGGGCTTTCATACTGACATGTGACTCTATGACATCCGTGATATTACCTCGCAAACACGTCTTTGCCACCTCGGCGTGAGCTGCGTCAGTAACCTCCGACGGGGGGAACAATCCACTTGGCCGTATAACGGCCAACACGCAGAAGCACCCAGAGCAAGCAGTTACACATTTGAAGAACCCGCCCGCCGCAACCGCCCTTGATCAAGGGGAAGGGCGAAGCGGAGCGGGTCAACTTCCGGGTGCCAGGCAGTTCCTGGGAGTTAGCGCAAACCGGCGCCGCCGTGCGGAATCAGCGGGGGCGAAAGCGCGACGACGCGACGAGGGAATTGAACACTGGCTGAATGCGGGGCAGCTCCTGCTCCGTGGTTCTCAGCGTAAGCACGCCGATGGATCCGCCGGAGCGCGCGTAAACCTGCATCTGCGCAAAGCGCTTCCCCTCCGCGGTGTAGCGAATGCTTACCGCAGTCGCTTCACTGGCCCCGGCAACGGCAACCGCGCCTTCCACCTTGATCGCGGGTTCGGAAACGAACTCACGCAGCAGAGCCGTTTCAGACTCAATGTGAGATTGCAGCGTTGTCCCGGCCTCAAGCGGGGTTTCGTTCACCACAACTTCGCTTGGGAAGACTCCTGCTTCAGCCAGGTGGATGCCATAGCCCTCATCAACTACCCAACCCGGGGGAATGGTTTGGAATGACCACCCGCCGATCGAAAGCGCGGCCGATAAGGGGGCGGAGGCTGGAGCCGGGGCCGGAGCGGGAGCTGGCGTTGAAAACAGATCATCAACTGGCGGAGGGGTCGCGCCCACCTTGATGGGCTTGCTGACCGGCTCCGGTTCTTCCACCATAAGGTCGGGAACGATGCGCACGATGAAAACGGTTCTTCCGGCAGAAATCTCATCGCCGTCGTGAATTTCAGCCTCGGTAACCCGATTGCCGTTTAAAAAGGTTCCGTTGGCGCTTTTCTGATCAGTGACGCGCGCCTTCGATCCCGTGCCATCCACGGCAAAATGGATGCCGGAAAGAAACGTGTCGCGGGAAATGGCGAAGTTGGAGCGCGACGTCCGCCCCACGGTCAGCACCTGTCCCTCCGGAACCGTAATCAGCTTTCCGGCCATGGCGCCATTCTTGATTTCGAGACTCAAAGACAAGGCAAGGCCCCCCGGCAGATTGACTGACTGGCGCTCAGGCTCCCGGGGCTAAGCCCCGCCTTTACCCGGGCCGGCCATGGGTGCACCAAGCGCCAACGGCTTCCATCTTATAGCATAACCGCGATTTTTGGTGTACTCTCAAACCCGTCCTGTGCCGGGTGTGCCTGGCCGTGGCATGGCTGGCGGCCGCCGCGCGCAGTGTTTGAAATCGTAGCCTACGGAGTGGCAAGCATGACCGACGAAAAATGGAGCACGCAGCGGTTGATTGTGCTACGACGCGCCACGCGCGCCATAGCTGAAATGTTACACGGACAATTAAGAGAATACCTGACCGTGCTGACGCCCCTGTTCCGCCCCTCGAGCATTTTGGCGGAGTATATTCAGGGCGGCCCGCGAGAGGTTTCACCGGCGGCCGCCAGGGCTTTCCAGGAGCTACAGAGCGTTTATCAGGCGGCGGCAGGCTCCAAGCCATTTATGCTGCCCAAGGAACTGAAACCGCCTCTTGAAATGGTGCGGCCGATGCTCGAGCTGTCGCCCATGGAATATCCCACTACGCTTAAGGCCGGCAACCACACCAAATCCGTACAGATCACGCCACCCTTCAAGTGGGTGCTCAGCTATTCGGAGTTCGGCGTGGCTCGTTTAAGGCAGCTTCTGGCGGATCCTCATCGCACGGATTCCGAAGCCTCGAAGTTCGTTCTGCATTACTGCGCCTTGCATGTGGTTACCTCGCGCCAGGCGGGGGCCACGCAGATGCTGGATGCGCTCCATTTTGACCTGAACTCCACCCGGCTGCCCGAATTTGGCGAATTGCCCCTTACCTGCATTGCTTCATCGGTGCCCACCCTGCGCCCGCCGGATGAGGTGATATTGGAAAGCACGGAAGTTGCGGGCCGCGATTCCTTCGAAGAAGTGGTGGATGTGGAAGGCATCCAAACCCAGCGTGACGTCTTCAAAGAACGCCTGCTCGACGTGCTGCGCACCCATGGCGCAGTGTAGCCCGGCGTCATGGCGCTATATGGGATCGAACGGCTTGGCGACGCTGCCGCGGAGTGGCCAGAATCACCCTGGCATGCCGCGCGCCAGTTGGGTTATGCTCAGGATTCACCCGGGAAACCAGACCATGAGCCTAGAGATTGGCGGAATTGTCGGCGATTATCAAGTGGTCGGCTTGGTTGGCCACGGAGGCATGGGACGTGTCTTCAAGGTGCGGAACCTTATTTCCGACCGCATTGAAGCCATGAAGGTCCTGCTGCCCGACGCGGCGCAATCCTCTGATTTGACGGACCGCTTTATTCGCGAAATTAAAGTGGTGGCCGCGCTCGAGCACCCGAACATTGCGGCGTTGCGCACGGCTCTGCGAGTGGATAACCAACTGCTCATGGTGATGGAATACGTGCAGGGCCAATCGCTGGATGCAAGGCTGCGCGCCGGGCGCATGGAATTATGGCAGGGTGTTGATACCATCAGCCAGGTGCTGGCGGCCCTGGCTTATGCGCACCAGCAGGGCGTGATCCATCGCGATATCAAACCATCAAACATTCTGATTGGCGCCCAGGGCCACGTAAAGCTGACAGATTTTGGCATTGCCAGCAAGCTGGGCGACCCGCGGCTTACCGCAACCGGCATGGCTCTGGGTTCGCTTTACTATATGTCGCCGGAGCAGGTGCGGGCCTCCGCTGTCGATTCGCGATCCGACGTGTATTCCATCGGCGTCACGCTGTACGAAACGGTTACTGGCCGCCGGCCCATTGATGGCGACAGCTTCTATGCCGTGATGCAGGGGCATTTGGAGCATCGGCCGCCTCCGCCCATCTCACTGTGCAGTGACATTCCTGAGGAGCTTTCGCACCTGATCGAAAAGGCGCTGGAAAAGGCGCCCGAGGCGCGCTTCCAGTCAGCGGAGGAATTTCGCGAAGCACTGGCCGCCGCTCGCCCGGCCGCGGGGGAAGACTTACCCTCCACTTCACAGCGATTGAGCGCGACGAACGTGGGGGTTTTACACTTGGACGAAACCGCCGCGGTCTCGACTCCGCTGCCTGCCTTGCCCCGCCTTACGCCTGTTCCAGGCTACCCTGCTGCGGCGCCCGCGCCTTCGCCGTCCACTCTTCATGCGTCACCGGCCGGGGTTACGCCAACTCCGGCGCCGCGCCTTTCCAATAACACGCCGCCGCGCGGGTGGAATTCCAGTGACCTGGAGCAGGCGCGCAAGGAACTGGCGGCATACATAGGCCCCATGGCCAGGGTGCTGGTGAGTCGTGCGGCAAAGTCTGCACGCTCGCTGAAGGAACTTTACCAGATTCTGGCGCAGGAAATTCCTTCACCCGCTGACCGCCAGAAGTTTTTGACCAGCCGCCCGCTGTAAGCCGCCCTTTCGGAAGCGCACCGTTTGACATGCGGGTGCGGCTTCAATCCAGCCAGGCTATTCCTGTGAATCCAGAAGTTGCAGGGCCTTCACCAGGCTCAGGTACATGCGGTTAAAGGAGCGCGCAAGCTGCGAAATTTCGTCCTTTCCCCTGACCGGCAATTCCGGAACGTTCATGTTGCCTTTGCTGATTTCGTCCGCCATCGCTGAAAGCCGTGTTACCGGGCGAATCACCACCATCACCAGCACCAGATCCAGCAGGATCAGCGTGCCCAGCGACACAGCGCCCAGTGAAACCATCAGCGTGCGGAAGGCGCGGTTGGCGATGGAGAGCGGAACTGCCATGGGCACGGAGACAATCTGCGCGCCCACCGTGTCATTCACCTTCCAGTCAAAGCCGTTATCGCGGCCGTATACGCGGATCATTTCCACCGGCGCCACCCCCGGCGTGCTGTGGCATTGCAGGCATGGGGGATTCACCTTGATGGGATGCGCCAGAAACAGCGACTCGCCTTCAGGGGTGTTTCGTTCACCCACCAATTCGGTTCGGCCCGCCTGATTGCGAAAACTCTGGATCACGTCCGCCTCCCAATCCAGCGCCCGGTCGCGCGGGTTGGTGGGGTTCAGCGTAGCTTCCTTGTAGGTGTAGGCCGGATAAGCCTCGCGCAGGTAATTGAAAACCTCTGTGGCGCCGTAAGCAGGAACTGTTTGCGCCAGGAAGGTGCGGGTGCGCGTTTGTTGCAGCCTTAGAATCGGGTCCAACTGCTTGGTGGTGTAGGTGCGCATGGCGCCGGCAGCACTCATCATCAGCCGGGCCTGCTGCAGCACCTCGCTCTGCGCGCTCGATTGCAGAAATCCTTGGGATATGTACCCGGCGATGGCCATCCCTGAACCGAACACCAGAATGAGAACCAGATTGAATTTGGCGAGCAATTTCATGATGACCTCACAGGGACATGCGGTACGGCCGCGGGTCAGGCCCAGGGCCACCGTTGCAGATGAAGGATTCGGTGAAATGCGGATGATAGCACGGTTGGATGGCTTTAGGGGCTTTCGCAGCTCATGCCCGGACTGAAAGGTTGCCGCCGCACGAGTCATCGTGTGATTTACGGCGGTTCACCTGTGGCTGGCAGCACCGATTGCAGCCTCGCATCGTTACGCGCCAAAGCTGACGCCCACCGTTTTGGCGACGCTTTGAATATACTGGCGCCCTTCGGTGTATTCTTCCGCGGTTTTCAGGTGCTCCATCATCAGCGGCGCTTCGTGGGAGAGGTGGGCGAGGGAAAGCAAATAGGTCTTGTAATCGATCTGGCCGCGCCCCGGAATCACCTCGCGAAGACAAACCTGCACATATTCCTCCCACTTCAGATCCTTGGCATGGCAGGAGACGATCCAGGGGCCGAGCTTCGAGAAGCACTCACGGATCACGCGGCTGTTGTGATACATGCGCTCCGGACTATTCATCACGTTGCACACGTCCAGGTGAACCCCGAAGGCTTTGCGGTCCACCGCTTTGATCAGGCGCAGGTAATCGTCGGGACCGGTGGGGAAATTGAAGGGCATCATCTCAATGGTAAAGCGCGAGCGCCTGGGGTGAACAGCGTCAATGATCTTGCGGCAGTTTTCCGCCGTGGCAGCTTCGAACTCCTGGCTCATGTTCTTGGGATTAGGGCCGTACCAGATGTTAGGATCGTAAGAGCCGGCGATGTTCACGCAGCAGCGCGCGCCCAGCTCGTCTGCCAGGGCCAGGCGCTGCTCGACATGAGCCAGGTTTTTGGCGCGCTTGGCGGCGTCAGGATCCATCATGTTGCACCAGGCGCCCACTTCGGAAATAACCACGTCGTGGGCGGCGTAGGCCTTCGCCACGGCCTGAATCTGCGCCGCATCGGTCATAGGAATGTCGGGAGCGTAGGCGGCGCGATAGCCCAGATCGCGGTGCGCCTGGGCGAGCACGGCGGGGTCGCTGGATTTGACGAAAATCGGTCCGCCCAGGCGGATGGGACGCAATGAGGCTGGCTTAGCGGCGCGGCCAAGGCCGGGTGCGGCGGCAAACGTGGTAACACCCGCCGCGGCGCCGGTTGCGACCGTAGTGGCCTTTTGCAGAAAACTTCGCCTTGTCACGGACTTTGGAGTCATCGTTTCTCCTCGCGGCAGCAAGATCCCGCGGGCGTCCCTTCGCGACAGGGTTGCGGAGCGGCCCGCGCGGCAAAGCGCAATATATATGCCTTGTGATGCGAAAGCAATTATCTTCTGCGTGCTTGCAAGGCCGCGGCGCGTGGCGGAGCGCGACAACGGTGAAACTCACCATGCGCCTGAAGCGTATAACGTGTGGAGGACTTTTTGCTTTCCCGATTCCTGCGCAGTACGGTAATTTGAAACGGGCTATGCCAAACCCTGCATCCAACTCGGGCGCTATCCAAACCCGCGACGCCCGCCGCTATTACCAGATGGGCGGGTCGGAAATCCGCGCTGTCGACGGCGTAAGCCTGACCGTGGCGGCGGGCGAGTTTGTGGCGCTACTGGGCAGTTCGGGTTCGGGAAAATCGTCGCTGCTGAACCTGATCGCGGGGTTGGACCGCCCGACTGGCGGCGAGATTCGCGTGGATGGGCGTGATCTGGCGGCCATGAGCAGCGAGGAACTGGCGGCTTTCCGCCGCCTCAGCGTGGGCATTGTCTTCCAGGCCTTCAACCTGATTCCCAGCATGACGGTACTGGAAAATGTTGAGCTGCCTCTGCGCCTGGCGGAAACCGATCGCAAAGGGCGCGGCGCCATGGCCCGCCAGGCCCTAAGCCGGGTTGGGCTGGAGGATCGCCTGCTGCACCGCCCCGGCGAATTGTCAGGAGGAGAACAACAGCGGGTGGCGCTGGCGCGGGCGCTGGTGAATGCCCCGCGGCTGCTGCTGGCCGATGAGCCTACGGGCAATCTGGACAGCCGCACCGGCCACGAAATCATGCAGATGATTTATGACTTTAACCAGCGCCTGGGCATGACGGTGCTGCTGGTGACGCACGAGGCGGCGCTGGCGGCACACTACGCGGGGCGCATGCTGGCGCTGGCTGACGGCAAGCTGGTTGACGACCGCAGCAACATGCCGGGCGTGAAGCGGGAGAGCGCGGCGCGGCTGCGCCAGGACGGAGAAGCACAATGAAGTCCCTGGACATTGTGGAGCTGGCGGCACGCAATCTGCGCGAATCCGTGCTGAGAAATTCACTGACCACGCTGGGCATTGGCGTGGGTGTGGCCTCGCTGGTGGCCATGCTGTCGCTGGGTGTGGGGCTACAGCAGATGGCGACGCGGCGGCTGGAAAAGTCGGGCCTGTTTGACACCGTGCTGGTGACTTCGCGGCGTTTTAATCGTGGCTTTGGCAACCGCAGCCGCGAAAACAACGGCGCGAAGACCCAAGAGACTCCTCTGCTGAACGAAGCCGCCCGCGCCCGAATGGCGGCTCTGGCCGGCGTGGAAGAGGTAACGCCCGACGTTCGCATTCTGACCGAAGTGCGCTTTCAGGATAAGCCGCACGCCGCCAGCGTGGTGGCGCTGCCAATGTCATCCAGGGACCGCGAGGCCTTTGAGAATATGCAAGGTGCTTACTTCGGCTCCGGCAGTGCGGCCGACGCGATTGTGGTAAAAGACTTTGGCGAAGAACTGCTGGGCTTCCGGCCCGACCGGAGCAATAAAGCCGCCGAGCCAAGCCCGGCGGCGCTGAAGGGGCTGATCGGCCAGACGTTGGAACTGCATTACGCCCAGCGAAGCAGCGGCAATGCCGGCGGCACAGCGGCGAGCGCAACGCCGACCCCGAATGGCAGCCCCAACCTGAACCGCGCCGGCGCCAGCCAACCTGCTGCCAGGCCGGTCGCGGCTGCCGAAAGCACATCGGCCTCTGACTCGCCCGCCGATTCCGCCGACGCCACGTTCACCGTGATCCCGCGTACAGTCTTGCTGCGCATTGTGGGGATCATTGACGAGAATCCAGACAGCATGCGCGGCCGCGGGCGCGGCAACGTTTTTATTCCGCTTCCGTTCGCCGAAAACCTGCGCGCGGTGGGCGCTGCCGACCTGCAGGCGGCAGGAGGCGGAGACAATCAGCCGGCGTACTCTTCGCTGGTGGTGCGGGTGAGCGGCCCGGGCGAAATCGAAAGCACAGAAGATTCCATCAAGAAGATGGGCTTCAACGCCTTTTCGGCGCTCGATGCAACGCGCAGCATCAAGCGGTTTTTCGCGGTGCTGGATCTGTTCCTGGGCATCTTCGGCAGCCTGGCGCTGGCCGTGGCCTCGCTGGGCATCATCAATACCCTGGTCATGGCGATTCTGGAGCGGCGGCGCGAAATAGGCATTCTGAAGGCGCTGGGCGCCAGCGACGGGGACGTGAAGAAGCTGTTCTTCGCCGAGGCTGCGGCCATGGGCGCGCTGGGAGGCGTGGTGGGCGTGGCGCTGGGCTGGAGCATTGGAAAAGCGATCAACGCCGGCACCAACCTCTATCTGGTCAATCACAACTTTCCTCCTGAAACCATCTGGGCCGCGCCATGGTGGCTGATGACCGGCGCTATAGGATTTGCCGTGGTGGTGAGCCTGGCCTCGGGACTGTACCCCGCGGCGCGAGCCGCCCGGCTGGATCCGGTGAAGGCGCTGCGCTACGAATGAAAACATCCAGGAACAATCCACCGGTCTGGAGCTGGCGAGCGGCGCTCGCTATGGCGCTGGCGCTGCTGGCGTGTGCGGGCGTCAACGCCGCCACGGACGCGAGCAGCGGAACAGGGCGAATTGAATGCGGCGCCTTGACAAGCCGGCTGCTCGGGCGCCGTGTGGGCTACTGCGCGTTCTTGCCGCAGGGCATCCCGGCTCTGACCGCAAATCCGGCCACTGCACGTGCCCCTTTGGCGCGCTACCCGGTTCTTTATTACCTGCACGGGCTGGGCGATAACGAGCGCTCGCTGCTGAATACAGGGGCGTGGAATGTGGTGGAAGATCTGCGGCGCGAGAAGCGCCTGGGCGATTTTATTATCGTGACCCCGGATGCCGGCGGCAGCTTTTACGTCAATTCCCGGGACGGCCGCCGGCCTTACAGCGATTTTTTCCTGAAGGAGTTCATTCCCTTTGTCGAGCGCCGCTACCACGCCCGCAACGATCGCGCCGGGCGCGCAATCACCGGTTTTTCAATGGGCGGCTACGGGGCTTTGCGCTTCGCTTTTGGGTACCCGCGGCTTTTCTCTTCCGCCAGCGCCCTCAGCCCGGCGTTGCTGCGCCGCCTGCCGCAGCAATTGAATGCGGGAGCGTCCGCGGGATTTTTCCAGGCTGAGGTGCTCACCCGTGACTTTGGCAAGCCGCTCGATATGCGCTACTGGCAGCAGAACTCTCCGTTTACCCTGGCTGCCCGCAACGCCGCAGCCATAGCCGGCATGAAGATTGAATTCCGCTGCGGAAGCGAGGACAACTACGGGTTTGATCAGGGAGCCGAAGAGCTGGCAGCGGAGCTGAAAAAGCTGAGAATTCCCGCCACTTTTCGCCTGGACCCGGGCGCGCACGACGTGGGGTACTTCCTCGAGCACTTCGGTTCCATCCTGGAATTCCATTCCGACGCTTTTGCCGCTGCACCGCGCGGCGCAACGCCGCGCGCACGGTGAGCTGGGCGGTGTGCGATCGAACCCTGCGACAAAACTCGTGATCAAGCGCGGCCCAGACGCCTGATCAAAAACTCACCTCAACCGCTTCGCCGCTGTATTTTACTTCGCGATCCGGATGCACCGTGGCATCGATGCCCGTGCCGTGGCCTGCGCCCACCAGCACCACTCTGAACGTGCGGCTGTTGAGCATGCCGGCGAAGCGCCCTTCACGGCGGCCGATGGTCAGCTTGTGCGTGGCATCGTCCCAATCCAAAGGGATAACGGCGTAGTCGCCTTTCTCGTAGTTGTAGTTGTCATCCTCATCTTCGTAGAGGTTAAAGCGGCCGTCGGCGCCGCGGTAAATGCGCAGTTCAATCGGGTCCGCGGGCTTTTCGATGGTGAACTGCACCTCGGGCCCCAGCGGCAGAATGGAACCGGCGCGCACGTAAAGTGGAATGCGCGCGAGCGGGGCGGCGGCTTCCACGCTTTTTCCTCCCGCCACGGAATTCCCGGACCAGAAGTCATACCATCCGCTATGCGGCAGGTAGACGCGGCGCGTGACCGCGCCCGGTTCCGTAACCGGGTTTACCAGAATCGCCGGACCGTACATGAATTGATCGCCGACGTTCTGCGCCACAGTGTCAGTGCGAAAATCCATCACCAGCGGCCGCATCGGGGTGTAGGCCTCATGGGTGGTCATCCAGGCCATGGAGTAGATGTAAGGCATCAATCGATAGCGCAGCCGGTCAAAGGCGACAAGAATCTTCTGCGCCTGCGGGCCGTAAGACCAAAGCTCATTTTCATTGGTGGTGCGCGTACCGTGAACGCGGAAGATGGGGCAGAAGGCGCCGTACTGGAACCAGCGCACAAACAGCTCCCGATAAGCGGGGTCCCGCGGATTGCCGATGAAGAAGCCGCCAATGTCGGTGGTCCAATAGGGAATGCCGGAGAGCGAGAAATTGAGGCCGGCGGGAATCTGGCGCTTGTAGCTCTCAAAATCGGAAAGCACGTCGCCGGACCAGGCGGTAACGGCGTAGCGCTGCGACCCGGCAAAGGCGGAGCGGGAGAGAATAAAGACGCGCTTCTGCCTGGAGGTGTGCCGCTGCCCATCGTAAACGCCGCCGGCGTGCATCAGCGGATATATATTGGCATAGCGCGCCCCGCTGCCAATCGAGAGCTTATGGCTGAGCAGAATGTTTTCTTCGCGGCCTTCGGTTTCAGGTTCGTCGGTGTCAAGCCACCAGGCGTCCGCGCCAATACTGAAGAGGGTTTTGTTGATCAGCCCCCAATAGTTGGCGCGGATTTCAGGGCTGGTGGCGTCATATAGCGCCATGCCGGCGGGATGAAAACCGGCCACCAGGGTGCGGGCCACAAACCAGCCGCGCTGGTCGTACTGCCGGTAAATGACAGAGCCGGGATAGAAAAACGGCCACACGGAGATCATCAGATGGAAATGGTTGCGATGCAGGTCGTCGATCATCCCCTTCGGGTCGGGATAGTTGGAGTTGAACTCAAACCCGCCCATCAGCTTCCACCAGAACCAGTCCTGCACAATGTTATCGACGGGGATTTTCAGCTCGCGGTACCTGTGGGCGACAGCCAGGATTTCCTGCTGCGTCTTGTAGCGGTTCTTGCACTGCCAGAAGCCGTAGGCCCATTTCCCAAACAGCGGCGCCTGGCCGGTCAGGCTGCGATAGCCGGCAATGATGCGGTCAAACCCCGGCCCAAAGATAAAGTAATAGTCGATGGCGTCGGCAACCTCGGAGCTGATGTAGAGCGAGTGCACAAAGCGGTTGTTGAAGCGGGTGCGCGAGGTGTTGTTCCAGAAAAGCCCGTAGCCATTTGAGGAGACCAGCAGCGGCACGGCGATGTTGGTGTTCTCCTGTGACAGATCCACCGATTCACCGCGATAGTTCCACACCCCGGCCTGGTGCTGACCCAGCCCATAGAAGCCTTCGCGCGAACCATAGATGGAAACAAAGTCCTCGGCGCGGTAAGTCTGTTCGCCGTTGACGCGGGTGGGGGTCAGAGTGCGAGCGGCGTCCTGCATCAGTTTGGCGCCATCGGCGCTGAAGTAAGTCAAGCTGCCATCCTTCAGGCCGACCGTCACCTTCACTTCGGAGGTGGCCAGCGTTACATCCTGCGCCGTGTCTTGCACCGTAAATATCGCCGCGGGCCAGGTGGTATGCGTGACCACGTAATCGGGCCGCCTGGGGATAACTGCTCCGGGCGAGTAAGTGACGTGGATGATGGACGGGGTGCAAACCTCAAGACGCAGTACGCCGGTCTGCTGGGTTAGTTGAATCCCGCGTGGCTGCTTTTGAAAAGTCTTGACCGGGTTCAGCGGATTCCACTGCGCCGCGACGGGCATGGCAGCGGCCAGCAACATAACGAAAGCCCGGACCCAGGTGCGTTTCTGTTGCATAATCAGCCTCATCTGCCAGCGAAGGCCATGATTCGGGGGTTGGACTACGCGAAGCGTTTTGCGCCTTCACTTCGCGCACGCACACCCCTAAGCGCACTGAGGTTTGCCAGGGCGGTGAGGCGACGGAAAGTCTGCGTCCCATGGGGTCGCCCCGGTTAGACCACCTCCGGAACCACAAAGGGAGGCCGGTAGGTGCCGTGCAGAAGTTCGTTCGCCTCGTCATCACCGCTAACCTTAAGAGTGTGCGGGTCAAAGTGCAGCGTCCGGCCCAGCCGGTAGGAGGCGTTGGCCAGGTGCACCAGGCTAGCGCTGATAACACCTTCCTGAATAGGAGCGTTCAGGTTTTCCACCTTGCGGCTGAGCACGCAATCGACAAAATTCTGGAAGTGCGCAACCTCGGCTCCGCCGTGCACGCTGGGCTCCGCCTGCTGGTCTGCTCCCAGCCAGATCTTGTAGGTATCGGCATCCTCGTCGCCAGTCGCCAGATAGCCCTTGGAACCGTAAAAGATGTTTCCCACCGTGTTGTGCGTCCCGGCCATGGGACCCAGGCGCGGTGAGCCGCCCGGAGGCAGCTTTGGCGCAGGCGTTCCCATCATCGGCGTGCCGATGCTGGCTTCATGGTTGGTGATCCAATGGCGCACCTCGAATTCCAGCATCTGCCGCTGGCCGTTCGGGTGGTCGAATTCAAAGGCGCAATTCAGGGTGTTGGGAGTTTGCTGGTCGTCGTCAAACATAAAATGGCCGCCAATGGCGGAGATCTTGTTGGGATAGCCCACGCCCAATCCCCAGCGCGCCACATCAAGCTGATGCACGCCCTGATTGCCCAGGTCGCCGTTGCCGTAGTCCCAGAACCAGTGCCAATTGTAGTGGAAGCGATTGCGGGTGAAAGGGTGGCTGGGAGCCGGTCCCGTCCACAAATTGTAATCCACGCCGGCCGGCACAGGCTGTACGGGGGCATGGCCAATGGTGTCGCGCCACTTGAAGCACAGCCCGCGCGCCATATAAACATCACCCAACGTACCCTGGTGCAACTTTTGGATTCCCTCGCGGATGGCGGTGGCGGAGCGGATCTGTGTGCCGTGCTGCACCACCCGCTGGTAGCGTTGCGCGGCGTGGATCAGTTGCTGGCCCTCCCACAGGTTGTGGCAGCAGGGTTTTTCCACGTAGGCGTCCTTGCCCGCCTGGCAGGCCCAAATGGCCAAAAGCGAGTGCCAGTGGTTGGGGGTGGCGATGGAAACGGCGTCGACGGAGCGGTTCTCCATCAGCTTCCGCGCGTCCACATAGGTTTCAGGCTTCGGCAATCCGGCCTTCTCAAAGTGGGTCAGCGCCCGGCGCATTACGTTATCGTCCACGTCGCACAGGGCTACAATGCGCGCCTGGGGAATCTTGGAATAAGCGGCAACGTGATCCATGCCGCGCCCGTGCAGGCCGCATATCGCAATGCCCGCGCGGCCGTTTGAGCCCAGCACGCGCGCGGGAGTGGTCAGCAGAGTGACCCCGGTCAGCGCGGCGCCGCCCAGGCCAGCTCCGCCGCTGGCTTTTAGAAACTCGCGGCGGGTTACGGTGCGTTCTTCTGTCATCGGAATCTCCTTCAAGACTGCGGATTATTGGTTTTGGGCAGCGTAACGCTGCCAGGCGTTGGCAACCTGCGCCTCACGAAAATCGCCCTCATGGATCAACACCCGGTAGCGCAACGTGAGCGACGCACCCGGCGCTATCGTATAGCTTCCGTCCGCTTTCGGGTTTCGGGTGAATTCGCGGAGCCCGAACGGGTTTGCGGCAAAAAGGCCATAGCTGCGGGCGTGCCACGTAGTGGGGTGGCGAAGGTTATGCGGGTTATCAAAAATAGCCACGCCAACGGTTCTGCCCTGCGATTCTCCGTCGTAATTCAACCAATTGGCGCGCTTGCCCCAGATCTGTTGCTCGCCCTCGGCGCCGTTTGAGTTCACCATGCGCGACGGAGGCGAGTCCAGAAATTTGGCCAGCCGGATGGCAAAGGTTCCTTCTTTCGTGTCGCCCATCTTCAGCGGGCCGTGGTTGGCCATCAGCGTGAACGTGCAGTCAATCACACGCAATGCCGGTGAGCCGCTGAAGCGATAGGATTGCACTTCCTTGCCGATTGGCTTGTCACCCGGCCCGGTCAGGTCAAAAAGGGCCCGAAGCACTCCATAGTCCTTACCGCTTTGCAGGGCCTGAATCTCCCGGAAAACGGTTCGTCCAAAAGGGTGACTGGGGCCACTCCATTTGGCAAACGCCGCCTCGCCCCAAAAATCCAGCCCGTTGATATCGCCGTGAGCAAAAAATAGCGCGCGCTGGTGCGGCTCATCGCGATCGTCGTTGGTGACGGTGGTCAGCATCGGGAAGCTGCGCGTAATAATGATGCCGCTGGCGGTGCGGATGGGAAACATGTAGGGCTTGGCCACATCGCGCCCGAAGTGATAAGTGGCGAAGGGCTGATGGGCAATGGCGATTTCCACCAGGTCGCCGTGGCGGCTTATTTGCACGGCGTCAGCCCGGGCGGGCGCGGCGGTGAAAAAGACCAACATCGCCGCCGCCACGCCAAAGAAGAGCCATGCACGGATTTTGAAGAAAGCCTTGCCCGTTTGCTCAACCATTCTACCCTCCAGCTTCAGCGGTTTATATTGCGATGCGCCTGCGCTTTCCAAGCCGCCTTCGGCCGCGGCGGGCGCAACGCTTTCACTGCCCGTCGGTCCATGGCCGGCGCGCGACCGCTCGGCTATGCCTTTGACCGCACCACAAAATAGGGCTGATTGGAAAGGCTCGGCCCCAGGCCCGGAAAGCTCCACGCAGTTCTTGCGTCCTTGCTCAAAACAAAAAAGTATTGCAGCGGATATTCCGTTTGCGTGTAGGCGGCGGGAATTATAGCGCGGTAATCGCCCCCTTCGCGCTGCATGAGCGCCGTCTGGTAGTGTTCGGATTGATTCACGTGGCGGTAACGCAATTGAACGTTAATCGGTCCGTTCGGCGCCAGCGGCTGCGCCGCGCCTTCGCCCGCGCCGGCGACTACGCTCAGGGCCAGCGGCAAATCCCGGCCTCTGTCAAAGCGGGCGGGTGGATTGTGCCGGCATGGAACATTCGGCGGTGCGGGCCGGGCAACAACGCTCTCGATGGCGGCCCTGCCCTGCTCCGCATTGCCGGTCTGGTTTGGCTCCTGAGGAGCGGCCAGTAGCTTCTCAAGGTCCGCCGCGTCGTCTTCCATCCCGGCCACGCGGAAAAGCCAGTCGCGCCGCTGGTGATCGTCGTATCCGTAAGTGATATCGCGCCGGTAGGGGCGGCTTGCGGCGTGCGCCATTTCCTCCCACGCGGCAATGGCCTTGCGCGTAAATTCCAGCGCTTTCTGCAACGCCTCGCGCTCGCTGGTCTGCTGGTAGATACCGTACAGAACGCCGCTGCGCAGCTTCCAGGCAAAAAAGCGCCCAATACCGCATTGGATGTTAATGTCATCAGCCGCTCGCCGCAAGCCGGGGCTTGCGGAGTCCGCCGCCTGAGCCTGCGCGGACATCAGGTACTGCAAACTTTGCGCCGCCAGGTCCTCAAGCCAGTTCGCAACGTCCAAAGGCGAGTACTTGCCCGAGGCCTGGCCCTTTACCAATTCCTCCGCACACTCGTTGACGCTCGAAAACAGTATAGGATCGAAGGAACTGACGTTGCCCAGAATTTTGGGCGCGGGCGTATCGCCGTAAATGTGGTTGCGCGCCGCATCCACTAGCGGCATGTTGGTGTAAATCTCCGGCCAGTAGCTGTTGTTGGCGGCGGAGGGCGCGTGCGCCGTGGTAACCAGCGGCAGAATGCGGCTGGCGTGCGCCAGGGCATTTTCCATGGCGGGCGCCGCACCGGCAAATTCCCGGCGCAGGGTTCGCCGCCAGCTTTCGGGATCAGCGCCAGGGTTATAAACCAGCCGGCCCCATACCCGGTAGGTGTAGAGAAACTTCATCCAATCGTAAGGCGGCAGCAGAGACCGGTCGGCGTAAGCGCAGCGGCCGCCAGGCAGCCCGGAACCATGGCGTCCCTTAAAGGAAAGCGGCTCCAGCAGGTCAACGCCCTGGCTGCCGCAGAAGCTGGAGGAGCGTCCGTAGCCCGCGGCAAAATCCGCGCTGCCCCACAGCAGTACGCGGCGCGAGCCGGGCCAGATGCGGTAGATGATGCCGTAGCGGCGGTCTTCCCGCAGCAGGTCGGCGTAGCCATAGCGCGTAAAGCTGCGCGAGCCCGAACTCAGCGTAAAGTAGCCCTTTGGCTGATGGGCGGCGTGTGGCATCTCCAGCTCGCGAATCGAGGCCTGCTGATACGCCAGCCCCATGTGCTCCGCCCAGTACTTGGGCGAAACCGTAACCGGCAGCCCGGTGGTCAGGGCCAGGTCAATCATCTTCTGGTCAATGCCCTTGGCGTGCAGATTCAGTTCAAGGCGCCGCCCCGCCTTCACCGCGCCATCGAACACCGTTTTCCAGAAGTCGTAGCTGCCCTCGGGAATGCCGCTCTCTCCGTGGATGCGCAGCGTGATGCCGCTGATCGAAGGGCAGGCGGCCAGCACGGTTGCAAGCGCGTCGCGGCAATAGGGAGCGTGGGTCTGGGGCGTTAATCCCTGGATGGTATAGTTGGCGTCCGGGCTATCCTGCCATTGGTAGGCGTGGGTCCACAGGCCAAGGTGAAACTCCAGTCCGTGCGCCACCGCCAGATCGCTGATGGCGCGCAGCGTTTGCAGGTTGCGGTCGCGCTCCGCGGCGGGCAAAGGCACAGCCGTCACGTTGTAGCCGGGCACTCGGACAAGAAACGGATAGGCGAAATAGAAATAGACGTCGCGCAGGCCGCGGGGAAAGTCGTATCCCAGCCCCAGCGTCAGACTGAAGCGGTTAAAACGCTGCGCGGCCAGCATGGAGAAGTAGCGCGGCCAAAGAGCGCGGTCGTTAAACCAGGGTTTATCCTCCACGTCGCTTACAAAGCAGCGGTTGATGCCTCGTACCGCGTTCGCGGGCGCTTCCGCCTCGGGCTTACGCATCGCCAAGGGCGCAAGGGGATCGGTGGCGTATTGGATGCGATCGGCAACCTCAAGCGCCGCGTAAGCCAGCCCGCGCGGGTCGCGCGCGCACGCCAGCAAGAAGGCCTGTGCCCGCTGCCGGGCGGGCGCCAGCACAAAGGCTTCTGGCTGCTGGGGCAGGCGAACGCCGCTCTGCTTCAGGTGACCTCGGGCCAATGCGCTATCAGCCCCTGCAATCACCAGGCACGCGCTGCCGCGGGGAACCTGGCTGATTTGCGTCAGGCGGTGAACCGGCACACGATGCGACTGCAGAGACTCCACCAGAGCTTCGACGGCATGCTGGCAGGGAGCCGATGTGGCGATGGGGTCATCCGGCGGCAGAACTATTGCCGCGGCATTTACCGGCCCGGGCGCCGCACCGGGCGCTGCGCCGCCAGACGCAGCCAGCGCTTCGCCTGCCCAGCCGGGCAGGGCGGCGGCCACCGGCAGCTTCAGAAAATCGCGCCGTTTGATTTTTCCCCCCGCAGCCATTGGAGCCGTGCCTCCTCGCGCCAAGGCATCCGATTCTATCCCAGCACGCCGCAAAATGCTGCACGAACATCAAATCCGGCACAAGGTTTCTGATGCGTGGATTGCCTGCGACGCGCCGCCCGGCGCCTTGGAGTGCGGCGGCCTGCCGCCGCCTTCACGGGGCAGGGCTTGCCCTGCCCCGCACAAAGCGGGAGCAAGCTCCCGCGCTCCAAAAGCGACTTGTATCAGGGCACGGCTTCAGCCGTGCCGCATGCGCATGCCCCACCAACGATGGCTTTAACCCCCACGTCACGCGCCGTGTCATCCTGAGTCGCGGTTTGTGCGGCGAAGGATCTCGCCCTGTCCTGACGCAGGAAGGGACCGTCGGCCTTTATTTAAGTAACACCCGGCGCTCCCGCCGCTCACCGAGCGGCGCTACAGCAGCGCCGCTACAGCCGGAGCCGCTACCCCGCGCCCACCCGCGGTGGCAAGCCGTGCCGCATGCGCATGCCCCACCAACGATGGCTTTAACCCCGGCGCTCATAGAGTGTGTAGCGCAGCGTTTGCGCCTAGTCAAACTCCGCGGCTTTCACGCTCAGAATGCACAAGCCGCCCTCGCTTGGCTCGTCACTTGTCACTCGTCACTGGGGTTTGTCCACCCGCCTCGGAGGGCAGAAGCCGCGGACCGATGAAGTCGGTCCGCCCTTGGTTAAGCGGCGGCGGCCATTCAAAGTAGCTTTTCCAGGTCTTCAGGACTCAGCTCGGCATCGCGCAGAATGCTCCTCAGGACCTTCGGGTGGAGAATCTTCGAAGCGTGAAACGGAACCGTAGCCCTTTTTCCGGCGGCATTCTTGTAAATCTGGTGGCTGCCGCTCTGCCGAGCCAGTGAGAATCCGATTCTCTGCAATACGGCGGCAATCTCGCGAGCTGTAAGGCGTGGCAACTTCGGCATCAGACGGCGATTTCAACGGTGGAGAGGCTCACGGATACCTGCTGAGGAATTTCCTCGCCGTCCGCCAGGCGATCTTCGACGTGCAGCCGGATGGCGTCCTTGATATTCGCGATCGCCTCTTCGTAAGTCTCCCCTTGGCTGTAGCAGCCCTGGAGTGCGGGGCAGGTCACAAAATAACCGTCCGGGTCGCTCTCAACGATGATGGGAAGCGTCAGGTGTTGCATGCAAGAAGTATAGTCCTGTTACCGGGCAAACGCCAAACAGTCTCCGCTAACCCCCGCGTAAGGCCCCGTCACGGTGGCGGGTGAAGCCATCCCCTCTTTGCTTAGCCTGCCTGAGCTTGCTCGTCACTTGTCACTCGCCGCTGGGGTTTATACACCCGCATTGCAGGCAAGAAGCCGCAGCAAAGCAGGTCGGCGCTTGCCGCTTGCCGGCTGGGTCCGAATTTGCCTGCTCCGTCCGCGCCATCTACCCTAATCCAACCGTGCGTCCTTGACAGTGCCTCCAGGCTTGAATATGATGTTCGTGGGAGGGTTGAACTGTTCAACTGTTCGCCCCTGTCACAGGCCATGTCCATTGTTATCGTCAAGAATAAATATCAGGTCGTTATTCCCCAGCGGGTGCGCGAAAAGCTGGGCATCACCCGCGGCGACATTCTGGAAGTCAAAGCCGAACGGGGCAAAATTACCTACACCCCTAAAGCCGTCCTTGATCGGGATGCCGTAACGGGCCAGCGCGCTGGATTACTGCGCGCCTTAAGGGCAGTCCAGGCCGATGCCAGGAAAAAGGGCCTCGACAAGCTCACGATGCGTGACATCGACGCCATGATTGCCGAAGTCCGTGGCGGACGAAAGCAAAAATCGATCACCGAATGACCGCGCGGGTTGTACTGGACACCAACGTCGTCGTCTCTGCCGCCCTTAAACCCCAAGGTTTGCAATCTAAGGTCTTAGAACTGGTTGCGTCCCGCCGCCTCGCCCTCTTCGCCTCGCCTGAGGTTCTGGCGGAATTCCAGGAAGTCCTTTTGCGCTCCAAGTTGGGCCTCGAACCAGGCGCAGTCAACAAGCTGCTTAAGGAAATCCGGCAGGCCGCCAAACTGGTGCGGGCGAAACAGAGGGGGTCCGTCTCGCCGGATGAAGCTGACAACCGCTTTCTGGAGAGCGCCGAGGCGGACTTTCTGGTAACCGGCAACACCCGTCACTTTCCTAAACACTAGAAAACTACCAAGGTCATTAATACCCGGGAATTTCTTAACACGCTCGGGTCCTGAGCCGGCGACGTGGTGAGGCGCGCGACCGAAGGCAAAGGGTCGAGCGTCCGTGAGTCGGCACGGGTGGATGCAGATGAACCAAAGAGCCCGATGCGGGCTGGAGCCGACTGATGATGGATCGCGTGCGACGGCCGGCCGATGAGAACACTTGCATCAGAGGGCAGAAGCCGCAGACCTATAAGCAGGTCTACGCTGCTCTACTTGCTGTGTAGTGTGAGGGTCAGGGGACCGGGGAGAGTTTGGTAATTGTCGAAGACCAACTTGGCGCCATCGTATATTTTCAGCCGAACCGTGTCACCGTCCCTTCCGTTTACTTGAAGGTCGAATCTCCCGAGTTCATCCACTTTGCCCTCCGCCGGCTGGCCATCCACCATGACGCGCAAGCTGGCCCAGTCCTTTGGCGGCGGGCTAATCGATCCAGTCAGGTGGGTAAGAGGTGGCGGCGCTCGCAACAATGTCACATCGAGCACGGCGCCTTTCAATTCCAGATGCTGCCATTCCTGTTTGTAGCCGTCCACCTGCGGCAGGACTCCCACGGTTGCGCCCCTGAACTTCGCCGGGATGCCCTTGAAATCGGCCTCGCCGTTTGAGCCGATGGCTTTGGAACGCCGGTCGTTATCGAGATCGATGGTGATTTTACCGGAGGCGATAATGGGCTCCGTTCCGGTCGGGCCGTGAGGCCGCACGGTCAGGTCAAACGTCTCCGGCGGAGGCGGCACCAGTCTGAACCCTCCTACAACCACCAGGCAGAAGAGCACAACCGGACCGCCGAGCTCAAGGGCATTCCCCAATTGCCTGCCGGTGAAGCTCGCGTAGCTTCGCATGGCGCCGAAGAGAAACGCCGCACACGCGAGCGCCCAGGGAATCAACAAAAGGTAAAAGACTTGATTTTGAACGCCGCTTTCAATCAGCTTGGGAACCCGATAAACATAGAAAAACAGCAGTCCCATGCCGATGGTGAGCCCGACTAGAGCGATGGTCGCGTAGGCCCTTGCCGTAAGGGGCTGGTTCAGTTGCGCAGGGTTGACTCTGGGCACGATCGCTACCTTCATTTCTGTTTGGGATTGCCGGCCTTCGGCACATGGCTCGTCTTAGCACGGATCCTGGCAGCCTGGTCTTCATAGACCTTCGCTTCGCTCTCGCGGCCAAGCTTTCGCAGGACCAGCGCCAGGTTCCCAGCCATCGTCGCCACGGACGGGTTATCCGGCCCCAACGCCTTTTCGTCGATCGCCAAGGCCCGCTTGAGGAGTGGCTCCGCTTTGGCGTACTTGCCTTGCGCGACGTAGAGCTCAGCCAAGTTGTTGAGTCGAGTCGCCACCGCCGGGTGCCCCGGCCTCAACGCCTTCTCGTCAATCGCCAGGGCGCGCTGGTAGAGTGGCTCGGCATCGGCGTACTTGCCTTGGTGTTTGTAGAACAGCGCCAAGTTGTTGAGGTCTGTTGCCACTTCGGGGTGCTCCGGCCCCAAAGCCTTTTCGTCAATCGCCAAGGCCCGCTTGAGGAGTGGCTCCGCCTCGGCAAACTTGCCTTGGTGGTAGTAGAGCACCGCCAAATTGTTGAGGTCTGTCGCCACTCCCGGGTGCCCCGGCCCCATCGCCTTTTCGTTAATCGCCAAGGCCCGCTGGTTGAGCGGCTCCGCCTCGGCTTACTTGCCTTGGTGGTCGTAGAGCAGCGCCAAATTGTTGAGGTCTGTCGCCACATCCGGGTGCCCCGGCCCCAGCGCTTTCTCGTCGATCGCCAAAGCCCGTTTGTAGAGTGGCTCCGCCTCCGCGTACTTGCCTTGGTCGTCGTAGAGCAGCGCCAAATTGTTGAGGTCTGTCGCCACATCCGGGTGCTCTGGCCCCAGCGCCTTCTCGTCAATCACCAAGGCCCGCTGGTAGAGCGGCTCCGCCTCGGCGTACTTCGCTTCCCTAGCCAGCACAA
>VFSW01000298.1_pt1 | contig 70512 bp, 125 predicted proteins | sample 5358111 | NCBI WGS metagenome assembly VFSW01 (sample SAMN11554181, study PRJNA540505) | mine drainage metagenome | isolation source: sediment from site ElyBrook_90M | place: USA: Ely Copper Mine, Vershire, VT | collected 2017
GGCTTCCGCCTCTTTGGATATAGCATCGGCCTGTTTGGTTGCCATATCCAGCACGGTAGCCGCGTGCTGTTTATCGAAAGTTTCACGGGCAGCAGTAAGCGCTTCACTAGCGGCTATAACTTGCTTGGTAACAGCCGCCTCTTTTTCTTTTGCCTGAATTTCCGTCAAAATATTGTCGGTCAGGTCTTTAATATCTAAGTTATCTTGCTTTAGTAACTCACTATATTTTATGTATTGAGCCATGTCCTCCTTGCTGTTGTTCATTTTCTCTTGGAGGAGAGGTAAATAATCACGGATAGCCGCAGCTTCTTCAGTGCGCGTTGCAATCAACTTCTCAACTTGATCGGAAGTGCCAGTTTCGACTAGCTTCTCACGAGCCGTCTGACGCGCGATACCAACTTCAATATCTTTTCGAGTCTGATCTGCTAATTGTTGTTGTGCCTGCGCAGCATCATTGGCCGCAAAACCGCCAGATTTAATAGCCTGCTCTAAACGAGTAGCAAAGGTGCTATTCTCGGCCATTGTCTTAGTAAGTTCGTCGTACTTCTTGATGGCATCCTGAACGGCAGGAGAAACCAGAGTTGTTACATCTTGCCTGGCATAATCAACAACTTCTTTATCTGTTCCGTAATTCGCAGGCAATTCCATCGCCCTACGGATAATCTCGGCGTTTTCTTTTTGCTGTTTTTCAAGACTGGCAGTGCCGTCATCGAGCGCTTTTTTCTTGGCAACCGCCTCCTCAGTTGTGGCGGTTTGAATAAAGTCGTAATACTTTTGTTGTGCGCCTAGAAAAGCCTCTAACTGTTTCTCGCCAGCACTTATTACATCTTGAAAGTGCTTGAAAGCAAGTGCAACACCAACGACAGCCAACGCCAACGGTGCGGCAACTGCTACCAGCCCCGCCATTGGTACGTTCATCCCAATCAGAGCATCGGTCAGTAAAGGAACTTTAGAGCCAGACGCTTCCAGCGTGGCGTTAAGCGCCTTGAACTGAAGGTCGGCAAGTTTGACGCCTTCGGCCATATACAGGACGCCACCGAGTTCGCCTAGCGCTGGTGTGCCAGTTAAACGTCCCGCGACCATCGCCGCACGACCTACGCCAAACAGAGAACCGGCTTTTCCTGCCCCGCCAGCGCCACTCGGATCAGCTTCGCCCGCCATCTCTTCAACAGACGGCTGCATCCCTGCATATTGGTTAGGGCCAGTAGCTTGCCTGAATTGTCCTAGTCGTGTCTGTGAAGATGCTGCTTGATCAATGGCCTGAGCCATCTTTTCATATTCTTGCGCCAACTCATCCACATAGCCGGACATCTCTTTCATGTCCAGGCCAGCTTTGTACGTTGACTCTTTTACATCTATAAGAACGTCAGCCAGTACCTTTAGTTGATCGGCATCCTGACCGATTGCGCCTGCCTGTTGTCCAAAAGACGCAAGAACTTCCTGCTGCAACGCATCAATGCGTGCGCGTAGTTCATCAATAGAACCTTCAACTGAAGGATCAAGATCAATACCTAGATGAAAAGCAGCACTTTCGGGATTGTCCGACATCTAGCCTTGTCCTCGGACTGCATCTTTACATGCTTCGGCCCACAATTGGTACACCCGGTTCAGCATCTTGGCGTGTAGCGCCTGGCGTGCGTTCTTTAGTAGCGCAGGCCAACCAATATTTCGGTGGCCCGGTGGTTCAAACGGCCCGTACACGAACTTAGCTGGAAACGGCTCCTGTCCGGTACTCTCGCGCAAGTTGTTACTGACCGTGATCATCGTCATGCGTAGTCTATCGCTGGCAGTGACTACCCAACTGCCTTCGAGTAAGCCAGTACGTATCCAGTGGCGCCCATCCGTCAGACTAGGATTGGCCCTGATCAGCGCAAACCAGTAGCCACGACTGGCAGGACTAGCGAAGGCGAAGGGACTGGACACGGGGCCGGGTGCGTCAGCCAGGATAGTCTCAACATCGGCCTGTAATTCGGGTACAAGTGAAGTCTGTATCTTTCTTCTTATGTTTCTCTGCGCACGTTCCGGCATCGCCCGCACGTTAGCAAGCCAATCCTGGTCAACTGTCAGGCGCATCTTAAACATGAAGCTATCTCAACTTTCCCGACTGTATCATGCGCAGAAACTCGACTGCTGCCTGATTCATGCCCGGATAGTCGCTCGGTTCTTCAATACCCAGCAGTTGTTTCAGGTTGTGTTTGGGGTGGCCCCGCTCGTCACGCTCACCCAGCTTGTTCTCAACCCATATGCCGTAAGTCATCACGGCACTGTCCAGTGAGTGAGCCGTGACGTTATCCGGGAAGCCCAACAAGTTGCTCGACCACCGCCTGATTTTGAGCAACTTCGATGGCTGGTGTCCCATCGTTTTGCGGAGCATCCACAAATGCCACAGATTTGGCCCATGAGTCACGAAATCGACGCAAGACTTCCGCAGGCCGTGAGAAGAAACGGTAGACGATGGTCTTGTCACCATAGGTCAGGTCGTCTATCGAAATCTCATCATCGGCCTGCGGGTCGTCCACCACTTTCGGGTTCACAAAGGCAGCCTTTGCCAACTCGTTCAGGAACATCAGGAAGTCCTTCGACTTCTCAAGCTGTTCATGCAGGGGCAGTTCCATCATGTAGCCCTTGCCATTGATCATGTCCAGCACAATCGGTGTCAGGAAGTCGGGGATGTGCCCGCCTGCCAGCAAAAAGTGATCGACTTCGATAGGGCGTATAGCGGCCACTCTGCCTGACGGAAAAGTGATCTCAACGCCCTCTTCACGCGCCTTGCGCCATTCCTTACCAGACGTAGCCATGTCAATCCTTTCAGTCACTCGCCGCTGTGAAGTCGATGTAGTATTCCTTGTTGAGTTCAAACTGTGCAGCGGCTTCGACGTTGATCGTGCCGAGTTTGATCTCGCCGCTCGGTGTTGAGGCAAAGAACTTCTGGTTATCCTCGGAACCGCTCGTAACGACATTCATGACGATGGTTTGGACTTCAACCAACCCATAGATAGGATTGCCTTTTTCGTTTACCCCGGTTTGGGTACTGCTGAGAGCGCGTTCGATCCGATTGACTTTGAACTTTGCGCGAACTGGCATTACAGCTATTCCTTTCAGCCTAAGTTGGCGGCATGGTAATGGCGGCGATCACCGGACGCTTCGCTACCTGGATGAGATCGCCTAGCACCAGGTCAGGGATAGCAATCGCTTTGATTGATGGCGTGATGATCTTGCCGAACTCGAACTTCCAGCTAAAGCCTGTCGTGATCTTGCACTTGGGCATAAAGATCACATCATCGCCAGCATCTTCCGCACCGAACGCTTCCAGTACCATAGCGAAGTACGGCATCCGGTCATTGGTGTACGTCAGGTAACTGCGCGTTGGCACAGTGCTGGACGTAGGCGTAACGCCCGTCATGATCTGGTAAGCGGCGAAGGTGATACCTGCCGTGTCGATGGTCAGGTCAGCACTGATGAGTTGCGCAGCGATAGCCGTGATCTTGCTGTCACCCTGCGCCTGGTCGGTGATAGTCTTGATGTCCGTCATGACTGCCTTGACAGACGGGATGCGAACGGGCGTACCGAGTGTGCCGTTCAGGTTGTTTACGGCAACTGCGGCCAATTGCACGCTGAAGGTGGGCGTCCCGGCTTCCCACACCCAACTAGAAGGTACTGCCATTAGATTCTCTCCTTATTTGCTATAAAGCATAGATTTGTGGTATAATCCAACTTGTCGGCATAGGGATTGCAACCCGATAAGCGCCCAATTCCAGCGCTTGCCGACAACATCATGGAATATGGCGAAGGGAATACGTCATGCTCTACGAACCTGCTCCCATTGGTCGTGTCTGTAGCAAGTGTGGTCACTGGAAACCTTACGCTGAACTCAAGAAAAACAAGAAACGACCTAACGGCGCTCACAGTCTTTGCTTGAATTGCAATAATGCCAGAGGTAAAGAGTTGTATGATCCTGAAAAGGCTCATATCAGGAGAGTGCAGTTTAAGCAAGAATATCCTGATAGTGCTAAGGAAAGCCATCGACTTGATCACATTAAACATAAAAGGGAACATGCTATTTACAACAAGGGATGGCAAGATAGAAACCGGGAAAAGGTGCGTGCAATTAAACGCAGGAGTGAACAGAAACGGCGCACGCAAAAAGGCGATTTTACTAATTCCGAGTGGAAACTCTGTCTCATTTATTGGGATAACCGATGTGCCGTATGTGGTCGTCATGCCAATTACACGCAAGATTTGTTTGGCGCGTATACATTGTCTCAAGATCATTGGATACCAATATCTAAAGGTGGTAGCTATACGCCCGGAAACATCATCCCTCTTTGTCACGGTAAAGATGGCTGCAATAACAGCAAAAATGCTCGTGATCCAATCGAGTGGCTTACTGAAAAGTACGGGCCACGAAAAGCTAAACAAATTCAAAGGCGCGTGAACGCTTATTTTGATCATGTCAAATCCCTAAATCCGTAGACTATCCAATCAGCCCTGAATAGCGCCGCATCTTTCAGGAGCGGCTCTCTCTTATTTTTGACCGTTCGTTTAAGCAATATCTGAAACGCTCCTGGTATTTGCTTTGCCTGTAGTAGCGGATAGATCAGGTCATATGCCTGCTGAACAACACCGAACCCCTTTTGGCCTGCATCGTATATCCAAGTAGACACAGGCGTTTGCGTGGACTCCCACAAACCAGCACCATCTACTGCCTGCCCGTCGATAGTCTCATCCGTTTCCAGCACGATACAGATCGGGTTGAGCAAGCCTATCTGTGGATCGTAAGCATCAGCCTGCATGATCCGGTTCAAGCCCTTTGGCCCCATCTCAGGATAGACATACACACCGCCTGTTAGCACCGACATAAGCACATCGTTGGCTTGCAGTAGCGCCGCGATGCTTTCGCCATAAGTGGCAGTCATGGCGTGATTGCTCCACTAGCTAACAAGCGACCCGGTATCGTTGGAATAAACTCCAATATTTCGCCCTGCAAGCCGTTGATCAGGAACATATCACCACGCTGCAAGTCAGTGTCCGGCAAGTACGGATTGTCTTTATTGCCGATGATCTCAAGGTACTGTTTGCTGATGCTGACCATCGCATCTTGCTTCTCACTGTCGTTACGTGGACTTTCGATAATCTCAACGCGCACAGTTTGAGGCGGAAGCTGGATTACATCTCCACTGGGCAAACGACGGGTAATAAGGATGATCGAGGGTCGCGCTGCGATTAGACGTGCCGTATCAAAGCCCCGATACTCTTGATTTCCCCAGGTAGCCAGAGGTGGCGTGTTACCGAGCCACAGATCAGCCTTGTTCACGCACTGGCTCCTTATGTCCGTTCGGACTGACGTTTTCTCGTAGCAACTGATGTACCAGCGTCAGCGCAGCCACGTTCATCACAGGTTTGCCAATTGGAACTTCGGGTTCGCGCTCCGGTGGTGGCCCACCCAGATACTTGTTCAGCACCGCCACCATCTTGTGCGCAGCATGAGCATAAGTCGCGTTGTCACGCATCCACTGTGCTGCCTGCAAGCCGAAAGCACGGTACTTATCCTGGTTCTCGTACATATCTCGCATACGCCACACCAGTTCATCAAGACTGGACTGTGCCCACTTACCGCCGCAGCCTTCCATGTAGCTTTCCACCAGTTTGAAGTTCTCAAGCGGGATGGCCCACTCATCACAGTCATCGGCCATGCCACTGAACCGGGTCACGACTGTCGGCAAGCCACAAGCCGCAGCTTCACGGCAGGGCATACCGAACCCTTCGCAGTGGGATGGAAACATATACGCATCGGCCTGAGCGTAGATGTCACCGATATGCTCAACATCGGCCCGCCACAGCGTCAGGCGCTCGTCCCGACCATACGAGAAGTCAAGGTTCGGCATACTGCCCGGCCTGCACTTGATAGTGAGCCGCACATCTTTGTTGCCGTAGTCGAAGGCTTTGTAGAACGCTGACCAGACCAGTTGATCGCCCTTGCGCCCCGAACGATCTCCCAGGCACATAAACGTGTACGGACGGTGATGTGAAATAGAACGTGTGACGATATGACATTCATCCGGGTCTATGCCGCCCGGTACAACTTCAATCGGCACTTCCACACCATCGTCCGCAAACAGGTCAACCAGCCAGGGGGAAGGAACGAGCAACCATTGGCACTTCTGATTGATGTGATCTGACCAGCCACGCGGCAGTGTCATCGATTCGTGCATGGTGTAGCCGAAGCTGCGACCTGGTAGATGCCTCATCTCGTGAGGTGGGCAAAGCTGGACAGTAACGTGATCGAAGTGCAAGCCCTGTGCGTTTAGAAACCAGGCCGGATTACTGAGTGTCCTGATTTCAAACGGGTAGACATCATGCCCGGCCCGGAGTAGCGCTTGCGCCATGCCCAGACTAAGCCGACCATAGCCATCGACGGGTATCCAGCCATAACCTGCCAGATTCAGGTGCATCTACCAGCCTCCTCGATACCAGCGGTTATAGCGTGGCGGAATACCATATTGCAGTGATGTGGCAGGTGAACCCACTGTCCAGGGGACAGCCCGCGCACGTGGCGGTTCTGGAACCATCGATGCGAACTGGAACTGCTTGGCGGCGTTGGCCCACTGCTGATATAGGCCAGCCAGTTCCTTGAGTTGCGCAAAAATCTGGCTTTTCTTCTCCTGCGTTTGCCCGGCCACATAGTCATCGAACTTCGCGGCGTTAGTGAGCAGCACTCGGAAGACATAGGCAATCATCAGGAAGAAGTTTGAGATAGCGTTTGTGTACAGAGCGTTCAGTTCATCATCGCTGAACACCGTCAGGCCACCTGATGCCACCTGCGCTACCGTTGCCGATGGCGTAAGCGGCGATGAACTGTCGAGGCTGGCCGTATTCACCGTGAACATAGCCTGAGCAACGTTCGCCAGCGTGCCAGCGAAGTACACCATATAGGGTGCAACGTTCAACGCTGTATTCTGTGGGGTTTGTACGACGTTGATGTTGCCAACCCCGATGTTAGAGAGTGCCGCCAGAGCGTTCTGAACATCGTTCGCACCAGCGTTATAGGCCAGAGCCGAAGTGGTCTGGCCTGAATAACTGATGGTGAACGTGCCACCATTGGCGTTCTGGATCAGGATGGACTGAACAGCGCTGGTTCCTTTGTCGGCAATATACTGTCGGGCAAGAGAAAGCTGGCTGGCAGTCAGTGACATTGCAGCATCCTATCCCTAGCTGATCGTCGGGTTCGTGTAACTGGCTACGCCAGCACCAACCTGGAAGCACGCACCCGCATAACGAGTTGCGCCGCAGGACACCCCGAACTCCATTTCAAGGTCTACCTCTTTCAAAGGAAACGTTGTGTTCCAGTCCGGGATTTCATTTACCTTAACGCCCAACCCAAAACCAGGTCGGTAGTTCACAGCCAGCGCGTTGGTGATTGCACCCTGCGCGCCGGGCCGATACATGCCGCCGTACTGGGTTGGCACACGATAGGTAGCGTACAGCAGCAACTTTCCGTAGCCGCTGTTGTACGCACCGATGTACCGCCCGCCGCTGGTCGGAGTCGCTCCGAACTCGCCCGGCTCGTAGTATTGGTTCCCGCTGGTCAGACCGCCCCGATCAAGCAAGCCGCCCATCAGTTCGACAGGACGAACGTAGTTGGTCAGCGCCAGAATGGTCGCCACATCAGCTTCCGCTACGTAGGCTTTGTAGTTGCCCTGGATGCCGTGTTCGCTGATGTTCTGTGCGGTTCCTTCAAGCGCGTCGGCATACGTTTTGGCTGCCGATGTGTTGTAGGGCGTGTAGTGCGTGTGCGTGCTGGTGAATACCTGCCCGTTCCACTGCGGCGGAGCATACTGCACCGTTGCCGAAGCATCGCAGAACGGCAGGTCGTAACCCGCTGTACCGAGCAGGTTCTCGGTTTTGTTGAAGAACCGAGTCAGCAGCGCTTTGTCCCACAGATTGCGAAGCATCTGGTTTCCGGCCCGAACCGACGCCAGGATGTAATCCGGTGTCATGTCAGCCAGAGCGCGCCAGCTTCCGCCAATTCCGTAACCATAGGGCTGTCGATCAATCATGTGACCGGAGATGTCACCCCGGATGAGTTGTGTACGCGATTCAGGCGCGAGTCCAATGATAGTGGGCAATGTTCCGCCATTCGGATACATCACTTCGATTTTCTCGGTTGGGTAAAAAAGATCGCCCCAAACCGTGACCATCTCCTCGTTGAAATCCTGAGCGCCTGCCCCGATCATTGCTCGCAGTTGCTCGTAAGTCGTATTGCCCTTGAGCATGACAAGGGCCAAGCGTCCGCCGTCAACACCAGTCGGGATCGGCTGGTTTTGAGCGAGAACGCCTTGAAAAGCCTGAGCTAAAGCCATGTCATCCTCCCTTTATGCCGTGCTTGCCGGAGCAGACTGACCCGGACGGACAAAGATGCAGTCAGCACCCTGAGCGTTGCCGACCACGAAGTCATACACACCGCCGCTTGGCGCAGCCGTGTCCATACCACCCGCCACTGTCTTGGACACATAGATAAGCTGTCCATCAATATAGGCAGGGTTATCAAAGCCATACACCGGGCCATGCACACACACGGCACATGACGCGCCGGACGGTATCGCGGTTTCGGCATACTGGTTTGGACTACCCACCACAATGCCGAACGAGTGCGCTCCCTTGAGAGTCGTACCGACGACCTGCTGTACATAGTTGTTGTCATCCATGTACACGCAATCGCCTATATTGACTGTTGCGCCTGCGATGAAGTCCAGAATAACGGCTCCCCGATCCCAGGTTGCACTGATCTTGCGGGGAGTAACTGTAATTGCTGCCATTTATCTATCCCCCTTACTTCGGTGCAACTACCGCACGCATGGCAGTGGCAAATTCGTCACTGTAGCGCCCGGTCTTCGGGTCATAGCCGTAGTTGTTCTGGCGCTGTTCACTCACCTGGTTTCCGGTGATGACGTTCCCGCCACTGAGCGCAGTACGGAGCAACGCTGCCTGTGGCTCATACTTGGGCCACGCTGCGGTTGCTGCCGCTTCGATATTTTCCAGCTTCGCGCCACCGTCCATCGCTGCCATCTGAGCCACGATCATCAGCTTGAAGTTTTCCTTAGCTGATGCTACCGTTGCAATGCCAGACGGAGAATTGAGCGTCCATGCACTGAACGGCTTGCCAGAAGCAGCGTTCAGAGCATCATCAAATTCCTTCTGACGATAGCCCGCGATAACGCCTTCCATCTGCGCGACACGCTGAGTCAGGTCATTGGCTTTCGCCATTTCAGCAGCAGGCATAGTCTGTCCAAACTCCTTCACGTAGCACTCGTGAACGCCACTGCGATGCGTCTGAGGTAGCATTTCATAGACGGCGCTCGGTTCCATCTCTCGAATGTGCATCTCTGCACAATGTTGGCGTTGTTCTTTGGTCATCATCTCGTGCAAAGCATGAGGGGCCATCTCCTTCACGCTCTTGCCGATGTCAACAGCCTTGTCGTCAGCATCATTATCATTGGCTGCCATTTCGGTTACTCCAATCTTGTCTTTCATTTCGGAGGTTGTCTCGAACCGTCCACCCAATGCTTCGAGCGCCGCACGCTCCATTGGTGAAAAGTCGATACTTTCAAGCTGAAATTCCGACAGGCGTTGCGTGCCGTCTGAATTAAGAGTGAACCGACCCTTGCCCCAGATTGAATTTGACAGCGTGCTGCCCGCAGCCTTACGCTTCACAACCATCTGATGAAAAGTCGTGTTCGGGTAGATGTACGCTTTACCCCACAAAGTCTCTCCGACTATCTTGGCCCCTACCCACAGGCCCACGTCATCGGGAAACTCGTAATCCGAAGCCTGTTCACTAACATGCCCCTGCCGCGCAGGGCGCGGAGCGGTGTTGACCTGATCGCAAATCTCTCTGATGAGTTCTGCATCGTACTTCAACCCGTTCTCGGATACGGCGTTCAGAATTGCTAAAGGGCGAACCACAAACAGGGGTTCGCCCGGATCGCCATGTGTCAGAGCGCCCTTATCGACCACTGACGATAAAGGAACGTCTGGAAACTTCCCTCTAAAGGCGAAGGACGGTGTGGAGAGCCGGAACTCTTTTACGCTGTCCGACTTCTCTGATTCATCAGGCTTCTTGCCTGTTTCCAGCCACTTCAGGTAATACTTCTGCTCTGCCCCGCTGTAGAACTTGCGGATCGCGCCTGCAATCTTGCCCTTGACCGCCGAACTGTGTTCGCCTGGTATCTGAGCCTTATTGCCTTCCAGCCCCGTTGTCACCGCCTGTACCGCCAGCGCCGCATGTTGCGCATCGCCCACATACAGCTTGCGATCCGACTTGTTCTCGTTCGGAACGTAAGCAAAGCTCTCATCGGACGCATCGGTTGGCACGGTTTCAGCAACGCTCACGCTGTACACACCTGTCTCGGTCACGTGTTCCTTTTCGGGCGGTGCACTCACATACAACGCACGCTGCTGCTGATGAGCCTGATCCTCAGTGTCATGCGTGCCAAACACATGCTCGTTGGCCGGGTTGTAAACTTCGTATTTGTCGTTTACTTTGCGTATCTTGTAGATTTCAATAACGGCATCTACCATATCAGCCTCTCGTTCTAAAGAGCAGGTCTACGAACCTTCGACTGAGCGGCCCGATGAAATCACTCGCCGCTTTGCGCGCTGCGCCAATCGCCTGCTCAATGCTCTGTCGAAGTTTGATAACCACTGCCTTGATGTCACTCACCACGTTCCAGAACACACGGCAAACACAAAAAGGATGCCTGGGCGGAAGGTGCAGCAGGTCATCTTTGTCGTAAGGTGAGCCAGCTTCAACGTTGTCACACTCGTCACAACACTTGTGCTGTGGAGCCGTCATGAAGTTGTAGGTTTCGACAAATGGGTTAAGTTGGGCCGCTGCGCTGTCTGCCCGATGGAAAGCTGCTGTTGTCTCAGTATGCGCCAATCGCATCGCCTCGTAGCTACCGTTACCCGATAGAAGGAATTGTTGGAGTTCCTGTGCCATCTGTGAGACGGGTGTACCACGTGTGATAGCCGAGGCCAGATATTCGTCCAGTCGCCTGCGCATATCGCCAGTTGCGTTCCAGATACGATCTGATAGGCGCTTGTTATCGGGGCCTAACCACTCATGCAGCGGATCATATTCAAGAGGAGAGAACCCCTCGACAACATCCATCTCTTCCACCACGCGCCCGCCAAAGGGGTCAATCGTGGCGAACTCGTACAGACGCTTCAAATCGTCCGGCAAATAACGGCGCATCAGGCCCGCGTGATAATCGGCGGCTACCTGAGCCGCTCTGCGCATCAGAGTGAGCAACGCTGCAAAGTAAGCACTGTTCGGAACAGGCTCACCGCTGCGTGTATGGTATGGCTTTAGCGCACCGTCCTGCTGTGGCTTTCCGAGCATGACGTGTTGTACGATCTGTGCTGCTGAATTTCGGACAGAAGTCATGCGCTCAATTGGTACACGTCCCTGCGCGTTGGCGTTTCGAGTGAGCGCTGCTACCAGAGAGATGCGCAGTGGAGTTAGCACTTCACGTTCAATCAGCGGATCAACGTCGGCCAAAATGTCCAGTCGTTTGACTTCGTGCGACATCTCGCCAACAGGCGCTTTTCTCTGCGTCCGCATATAGCCAAAGCCATAACGGAACGACAGGCGAGAAACTGCCAGATGACGTGCTTCTCTTTGCCAAGCTCGATCATCGAGTGGTTGGTTAGCTAATTCCTGTTCGGCTCGTTCAACTTCGTTGTCAAACGCCGCTTTGAGTTGTTCAGCCAACGTTTCAGATGGGCCAGGCATCGTCACCGTGTAGTCAACTGCTTTTCCTTCGGGGGTGATACCAACTGCCTTGAGTGTCAGGCCGTAGCGTGCGGCCAGTGCCAGATCGTCACCACTGGGCGGCATAGCTCGTGGATGGTTGTGGTCAAGCGTACCAAAACAGGCCCGATTGAGTTCCTGTTCACTAAACTTAACCTCGTCTATCTCGCCTGTGCGACGAACGATAAGTTCACCATGCGCTGAATACAAGACGGCGTGTTCGTTCTGATGGTCAGCACGGTACGTCTTCTCAAAGGTAGTCAGCGCAACAGGCGCAATCGTCCTAATAGCCACCGGGTTCACCTTCCCAGACCTGTGGGCCGACTATCGAATACTCGTTACTCTGCCCCGGTTGCATCTTGTTAGGTTTGACACCCAACGTCACATAGTCTGTGGTGAACGGCTTACCGTCATCGTTGTCAGGAGCCATCGACTTCTGAGCCGCTTCGAGGCGAGCTTGCTTCAACTGTTCGTCATACTGATCGTAGTTCGGATGACGCTGTGGCTTACCCTGTGCGCGAGCAACTACCGCAGCCGGGTCATCCCAGATGTTCGAGGCGGCAATCGCATCTTCATCCGTAACTTTGCCTGTGCTGTTGAAGTAGGTGACGTACTGGTACTTGATCAGAGCATCTGCCGCATCAATCTCAGACCACTCCATCTTGACCGGGCCAACTACAATCGATGGGTTAAGCAGTTTCATGGTGCGTAGCCAGATGTCGATCAGTGCCAGGAAACCGCCTCGCGCTTCAATACCCAGTGCCGAGTCTGCCCCTTCACCTTCCAACTGCAAACGGCGGAAGTTGATGTACTTGATAAACGGCGGAAGCTGTGTCTCGGTTGACGCTTTGGAACTTGGAATAGCCGCGCCAACCATAAACTCAGGAATACGCGCATGGCTGAACAGCAGAAGAAACAACTGACGCAGGACATCGAGACTATCTTTGGTGAAACCAACGGGCGGAGCGACCATCTTCACGTCGCCGCCTTTGCCCAGGATAATTGCCAGGTTACGATCAAAGCGCAGCAAGTTGCGCGTCTGCTGGTTGCCCTGTTCGTCAATATAGGTTTGCTGTGTGCTGTTGAGAGCCAGTGTCTCAGAAGGGTTATCCAATCCGGTGAAAGCGGGGGTTGGATTGCCTAGCAGTTCCACACCATCGCACGTCTTGTAGATCAGGTCGTCATAGCGGCGCATGAGCGGTAGAGCCGCTTCGTACAGGACGCGCCCGTGAATTTCGTTCGGGCCACGATCTACCGCGAAATGAACCATCGGAATACGTCCGATCAAGTTCTCGAAGTCCTGAAAAACAGGCTCCCGGCTATCGTAATACTTGATGGTCACACGCCGACGATCATCGGTGTACTCATCCGTAACTATCGCGCCTTGATATTTTGTTTTGACGATCACCTTGAGTAAACGTCTGTAATCAGAAGCGCTGTATTCACAGGTCACAGTTTCAGGAGAGGCCACGCTGAACGTTCCGTCAGGATTGATGAACACATATTGCTCACTGAGTCCGTAAGCGTCGATGATAGTGGACATGAAAAAGCCCTGTTCACGTTCCATCATGCGCCGCAGCTGCATGTTGGTGTAGCCGAGCGCACTACCATCACTACCGCCTGGACGAGCCGGAGGAAGCGCCTTGACCGCTTTCAAGTCTTTAGTGCGCTTGCCATCTTCGTGAACGGATGTGTTTTTCGGAGCATCGGCAGTCACACTGTCCATCAGAGAAGCGGACATACCATCGTTCACAACATAACTGGCAACAGTTTGAGCAATCGGTGTGGCGAACAAGCCGCCAATCTCGTAGCCTGGTGCTTTTCCACGCCGCAGGGCATCCCAGAAAACGAAATCCGGCCAAGTAGTATCTTTACTAATAAGGATACGTGCTGACCAAAATGGGCGCACCAATGTCCATTGGCCGATTATTTCCGCGACTCTATGCGGAAGTATTTTCCTAGTGAACTCGCCAACACGTTGCAATAGATTGTGTGGAGGTATCTTGGCTATTGCCATAGCATTCCTCCGGTATTCGTGCTATAATTCCTTGTGTGATCTAGCCCGATCAGCGAAGAGGTGACACTCATCATCACCCTGGTCACACACTCCATGATGAGCCAGCATTGATGAGGTGCTGAATGATCTACGATCCTATGCCAATTGGTCGTGTTTGTCGGGTCTGCAAACTGTGGAAACCTCGCGCTGAACTCAAAAAGCGAAAAGCGCAGCCTGATGGCGTTGATATGCTCTGCCTCATCTGTCACTGCGAACAATCTAAGAAACGATACATCGAGAAAAAAGAGGAAATACTGGTCTATCAACACCAATATCGACTTGATCATCTCGATGAAGTACATGAATACGATAGACAGAGAAGGGCTACTCCTGAGCGCCAGCAATACATGGAGAAATACAGCGCTCAATACTATCAAGAAAACCGACAGTACCTTGATACCGAACATAAGCGCTACTTGGAAGATCACCCGGAAGTTCGAGAGAAGATGAAAAAGATTGCGCAAAGGTGGTCTGATGCTAATCGAGATAAAGTCAGAGAAATAAAACAGCGCGCACAACAAGTTCGCCAAATGCGCAAGGCTGGATTGCCTGCTACCTTTACCGCCGATGACCGCCGATATTGCCTTATGTACTGGCGTGATCGCTGTGCTATCTGCGGCAGACCCGCAGGCTTGTGGCACACACTCGCTATGGATCACTGGATACCTGTGACCAAATACGGCGCGTATGTCCCTACGAACATCCTGCCTCTTTGTCATGGCGTTGGCGGATGTAACAATAGCAAAAACAACCGTGAACCCGTCGAATGGCTTATCTCGTGTCTTGGCCCCAAGCGCGCGCAAGCGAAACTGGCGGAGATTACCGCTTATTTTGCCAGCATAACTTGACCGAACAGTGACCGCCATGTATCCTCGACAAACAAAAAGAGCGCCACCTTTAATAGTGTGCGCTCTTTCAATAGTTGTCGATGAGAAGTGTTAAGGTAGAATTATAGGTAATTCTGCACCTAGAATTATCTACTGCTCAGAAATCTCCTTTTCCGAGATGACTAAGTTGGTGCAGCGAATAGCTCTTGTTGAGCGATCCACCTCGATATATCCTTCGCTAACCAGCCTATCAAACCAGTGATTGAACATACCTACTTTGAGTTCCGGGTAACGTGCCTCGTTCTGAACCAGTGTAGCGTTATTCCACTGCGGCTTTGCCATGTAAGCGTACAGCGCACCTTGAGTTGGATAAGAGTGATGATCGTGCGCGTACACCTCTAGCTCATTGTAGATGTTACGCGCAACTTCGTTCAACATAGCAGGCACTCGACGTGACACGTTAGTTGTCTATCTCATATTCAGTGCTATCCCATAATTCAAGTTCGGTTACGGGTAATCGAATGTAGTCATAAGGTATTGTGTCGTCGTTATCAATAATCAACATCCGAAGTCCTCTTTCATCTCTACTCACTTCCTTAACGCCATAAAGCCTTAATACACAAGCGACATTATCTTCCAATACATCATCCAAGCGTCCAAGAAGTGTACCGGGGCTATCTACACGTTGCACAAAGTCGCCCAATTCCATTGTCACTCCTCAAAGGGTGCGTACAACCCAATGACGTTTGGATCAAGTGGCTGCGGCCCGCGAAACGGTATATTATGTCGTGTCGGAAACTCTCTATCAGCAGGTCGCTCAGTTAGTGGCGGATGTCCAGCTTCTTCTCTACCTAGATTCAGGTAATGTAAGTCTCTCTCAAGAATACGTTCTCTACCAACGTTTCCGTAGTGATAGATATTGATGTTTGGTACGCGCAACACTTGACGCGGCGTATCGGCCACTGGATCACCCTCAAACAGATTGTACTTCGGCCAGAAAATACCCTCGTGATGTTGACCCTCTAACCGGATACCCTTGTTGAGTTGCCATGCTCTCGCTTGCCAATCCGGGAAAATTCCCGGTGTATAGTGTAGCCTATCCTGCCAAAAGTTGTAGCGCGCAAAACACAGAACACTGTAGGTTTCGAGCAATTCACGGATCGCCTGCACATCATGTGGGAAGATAGCCTCGTCAGGATCAAGCCGCACTATCGCATCATAACCCCACTCTTCAGCACCATCAATAACATGGTTGTACATCTCTGACCAGTCGTTGTTGAACTCATGTTGGTAGACCGTGAAGTTAGGCGTTATTGTTGTCAGTGCGGCTATACACGCATAGTCGGCAGGTGTCTCGATAGGTTCCATGACAACAATCATGCCATCGAAACAATTGGCGTAGACAGGCAAGTGTAAGCGTAGCCAGTGAGCATCGTTGTGAACCATCATGCCTAAACAGAGCTTCAAGGTTGTATCCATGCGTCTGCAAAATTCTCAAGCTCAACCTTTAGTTGAGAAACTAAACGCTCCTCAATATTGCCTTTAATAGTAATTGCCAGTTTCTTTTGCCAGAATCCCCCCAAATCCGCAATGGTACAGTCATAGCCCCGCATAAAACAAAACTCTCTGATATGCGACTGAAAATCAGTGCTAATCAGTCGCCCGACATCATAAACAGATTTCGCGGTAAACGGTTTGGTTGCCATCGTCACTCCTAAGGTGCAAACTCACCGATAACATCAGGATCGAGCGGCTGCGGCTCACTAAACTCTCGTATCGTGTCAGAAGTGAAGTACCCGGCCTGAGCCGTGTAATCTTCTGGCCTGAAACCATACTGTTTTCCTGTATCGGGTAGCTTATCCAGATCAGACAATCCTTCAATTCGCCTTCTGTAGTTCACATATCTGAGTTCTCTCTCAACCAGAGTATCTCTCATCCAACCGTAGTGATAGATCAGTGGCCCGCTCAAGGATAGTATCTTCCTGTCAGGCGAGGCATCTGCGTCTCTGGTCAATTCGCCATCTTCAATCAGTTCGTGAATACGGCCTACGAAGTGAAGGCCGCGATTGAGTCTGAAGGCGCGTGATAGCCAGTTGCCCTGCGTCCATACATACTTCCGGCTGTACCAGAAGTTGATGCGATCCAGGTACAGCAGCGTACACTCGTTTTCGAGCGCGCTTTTAACCTGTTGGACAGCAGATGGAAAGATACACTCATCACAATCCAGTCGAAGGCAGGCATCAAAGCCTGACGCTTCACACTGAGCAAGCAATATATTCAGACTGTAAGACCAGTTGTTCATCCAGGTATGCTTGTAGACAGTCGCACCCATAGACCGTAAATAGTAACAAGTTTCTTCGGAAGTATCATCGTGTGTTAACACCTGGAAACCATCGAGTGCTGGACTATCAATAAACACAGGCAGATGTAGACGTAGATACGGCAAATCCCTGTCGCACGCTAACATACACAAACACAGTCTCATTTCTCTTTGTCCAGTCCTAATTCTGTCAGTGGCATACCTTTGAGCAAATCCTCAAGATCAATAGCTCTCATGATCTCACCTGAACGTCCGATGACAATATACGCATCAACAAACCTTCCGTAGCTTATGTCAATAACAACGCGCCGCAGTCCTTTTAGACCAAGCGCCTTCTCAATTTTCATGATCAAATCAGTGCCAAAGTAAATATCCTTACCTGCGCTATTTTGTTGTTCCACTGGATTGTCATCTAGAATGCCCACGAGTTATTCCTTCTCTATACACGCGAACGCCACCGTGAACCAGTGTTCGTGCGGAAGTGTGCTTATCTCCTGTGCGATCACGTTGTACGGCGCTAACAGAGCGTCCCATGTCTCACGATTGTAGACCCTGTACCAACTTCCATCATCCTCAGCATACGGCTTGCCCTGTGTTTCGTGGTACTCAGTCGTAATACATAGCCGTCCGCCGGGCTTGAGTACCCTGTGCATCTCGCTCATCGCCTTCACGTCGTCTAGCACGTGTTCTATCGTACTTATGCACGTGATCTTGTCAGCATAGTTGTCGTGATAGAAGATTTCCTGCAAATCCACGTTTGTTGCAGTGACGCGCTTTCCCAGTGAACAGATAGTCTGCATCCACTCCTGAGATGACGGAAGGTTCTGTTCTTTGATGAAACTACGCTTCTCCCAGTAGAAATTATCGCTTGAGTCAACCCAACCGACGAACTGTTCTAGCCACAGCGCAAAGAACGTCTGAAACGCTCCGACATCCAGCACCCCATCAGTCGGCTTGAAGTCGGCCCACTGCATGACCTTGAAAACGTCCCATGAACGCCAGCCGCAAAGGTATCCACATGGCAGCGCACTAGCATATGGTGTTGGCGGTAAGTTGGCAAAGAACGCCATAGCGAGAGGGATAAACTCATCGAGTGACTTGTATCTCATGCCTCAGCGTACCTCGCCCACCAGTCAAGATCGTCTTCCGTTTTCCGGTTGTCATAGTTATACACTTCGGCCAGACGACGCACGTAGTTGTCATATGGCTGTGTAGCTTCGGCAGGCGTATAACCCCACCGCGCCCCAATTGTTCCCCACACGCGACTGTTCCATACGAAGTGAATATTGGCCTTCCACTTCTGTTCGCCGTCTTCTTTCGTTGCAAACGAATAGAAGTAAGCATTAGCGTCTTTCGTCAACACTTTTATACCCAGCACAGGCCCGCTCACTACTTCGCCTTCGCTTTCCTACCCGGCTTGCGCTTCACTGCTGGCTTAGGTTCTGCCACTTCGACAGGTGGTGGTTCCGTCCAGTTGTTGTTTGTTGCCGTGAACAGTCCTCGATCACTCATCTCCCAGGGTTCTACACTGAGTATCGGATGTGGCTTATCCTCTACCGTAAAGCCAAGTGCTTCCAGTCGAGTGATAACAGGTATGAACTGTTCGTGAGTAAAGTGACGTTCACCAACGATATGATGTATACGCCGCAGCGTATCATCTTCAGCACTCAGCAGTACATCCATCTCACTACCTTCGACATCGAGCTTGAGCAGGTCGATATACTTCAAGTGTCCAATCATAAGGTCTTCGAGCGTATAGCAATCGATCTCATTGATAACAAGTCCGTCAACTGTATCGCCATGATTGACATAAATTAGCCGATGCCCGCCAGAATTAGCCCCGTCTATGGCAAGTGTGTTACGTGCAGTATCGTAAGACAATGCCCCGCGCCGAATAATCACGCCGTTATCGTCCACGTTCCGAATCAGTAGTTCAAGGTTGCCCGGTTCAGGTTCTATTGCCAGTACAAGCGCATCAGGATACAGATGCTTCACCCAGGCTGTGAACGCACCGATCATCGCGCCTGCATCAATCACCGTGCGCAGTGGCGTGTCCGGTAACTGATAATCCTGCACTTCACGGCACACAAAGCGATCCACTGCGTTATACACACCCAACCGTACTTCCAGCGTCAGACCGTTGTACTCGTAGCGTTCGTACTTCGTCTCTGCCACTGGCACGTTACCTTTGCGGAACACTGCCGTCAAGTCGCAGCGCTCAATCTCCACCAGACCGTCACTTCCGGCAATCGTCGCCGTTATACCTGCGTCATAGATGTCATGAAAGGCAACCAGTCCACCATCCATAACGTGCGGTAGCCATGCGTCAAGGTCAGCCTGTACCTGCGCGTGATCACCATCGATAAACAGAAGGCTGATAGGTTCAGTCCACGTAGACGCTACGGTGAGCGATGGCAGGTTGATAGGACGTACCTTGCCAGCTACACCCATCGCCAGCACGTTTGTCATCCAGTGCTGCCGATCATCGTCACTGAAGGGATAGTTGTCAGACGGTGTTCTTGGATCAATACAGCACACGGGCACATGCGCGTGCATCGCCAGAGCGCAGTCCATCTGACCGCGATACGAGCCGATGGATACGATAATCCCTTCGGTGATGCCGTCTGCGATTCTGTTGAGCATCCTTAGCTCACCGCCCATATGAAAACCATCGTACAGCCCAATGACCAAATCTATGCTCATGCTATTGGCTCCTTGACATCCTTATTCATCTCAAGCAGTTTCAACTGATGCCGAGATCAAGTGGAAGCTGGTGAAACACGGCTCCTTGACATCCTTATTCATCTCAAGCAGTTTCAACTGCTCATCTAAACTCAGATATTCGACATCCATTGTTGGATGCGATACGGTGATACCATCAGGGCCATAAACATAGCCATGTGGTATCACTTTCTTTACGGCAAGACAGCGCGTTGCCCAATCATTTCCATTGGCTAAATGTAGCGCTCCGCAGTGAGTACACTTGTAAACAGTTCCAAAAATCATTCTACCTTCGCATTCGCACAGATCGTGTCCAGTAGTTCTACCAGTCGCGCTACAATCATGCGCTCGTTATGCCCACTCGTCCCATGCGCGAACTGCTTGGCGTACACCACATCGAAATCAATCTCCGACAGTTGACGCGGATCAAGGAAATCCCGCCACTGTATCTTGCCATTCTCAAGGTGACTTGGATATTGAAGCGCCTGCCATGTGATCTCGTCACTCATGATACGTTTGCCTCCGGGAACAACACCTCAAAGCACTTCTCGCGGGTCTTGACGAACTCGGCCAGCGTCAGGCGCGGCCACGTTTCCTGAAACATCTGGTACAGCTTACGACGCATCCGTTCGTTGTACAGTTCCAGTTTTTGTATGTCACGATTAAAAGGTACGCCGCCGTAAAGTGCTATCAGGTCGTTCGAGATGTCCGTCCATAACACCCCGTACCCCTGTGGTGATAGCACGCCCTGTGTCATCTTGAGCGTCATGAAATCGAGCAACGGAGTCAGGCGCGTGTTTACTGCTTTAGCTGTTGCTTTCGGGTCATACCGATTAAACAGTGCTACTGGAACAGGCGCACCGTGTCGGGCGCACACGTACAACACCCGTGTCAGATCACGATCCGTTTCAAGTCGGCTGATGATGCGCTCACGGTACTTGTGGCAGTTGCCGCAGTACACCTGCTCGTTCCACAGCAGCGTGTGACCGCACACCAGACAGGTGCTTGTACCGTAGCGCTTGAGGATGCTGTTCATGAGGCTTGCTGTACCCCCAGACGCAGGACGAGATGCACTTCGGGCAAATCATACTGCACATCAGCGCGCAGCAGCATAGAAACTTCGGGATCGTGACTGTACAGCAGCAGGTTCAATCCATCAATACTGGCCCAGTGAGTATCCTCATCAAAGGATGAGTAGTCGTAGTCATCGACACCCAGCCCACCCAGCAGTAGGCCATCTGAGAACAGATACACATCCAGAGATAGGATGACGGGGCTGACGATCACCAGACTGACCAGCGTATCCGCATAACCGTTGGCACGAGCTACCGTCGAGAGTGGAATCGCAATCGGTGCGCTGACCAGATAACCGTTGTCATCCGGCTTCAAGGTGAGATTGTGAACGAAAGGGCGAATAATCATCGGGTTGTCTCTTTCTTAGTGAGAATACCTTCATAACGCTCGAAGTCCTCTAGCTCCCAGATATAGTAGGTAATCTTACCTTTACCGTTACAACTAGGACACGGAAGTTGATGCCACGCTGCATCTGGGATAGCCTTCCAGTTAGTTGATGATGCCGTTGCAACACAATATGGAGATAGACCAGCCCCGTTGCAGGCGGAACACAATGTCTCAACGTGCCTCATCGTTTCATCCTGTTCATACGAAGCATAAAGCCCCACTCTTCGATAGTTTGCGGATTGGGTACTACTTCCTGCTCACCTTCGACTGGTAGCACAGGGCGTTCAGGTGGACGCATCAGTTCAGCCAGCTTGTCCGGCACAGGCCGTTCGGCAACGTCCCGTCGCTCATACAAGCCACTGTACGCCTGCTGCGTCAGGCTAGAGCCGCCTGAATACACACAGCGTATGCCAAGCACCCAGGACATAGCAGCATCATCGTGATCGCCTTCGGGAGCCGACAGTGTTTCGATGTCGATGGAAGAAAGTTGCGCTGATGTTACAAAGTCATGCAGGATGGGGCGCACCAGTTCGAGGTGCAGGTTGTTGTTCTCGTCTCTCGTTTCTTCCAGCACCGCGTTCATGGCGCTGGCCGCACCATCGTACAGTGTGTTCTTGCTGGTTTCAGTGGTCAACCAACCGACCCGCCGTTCCTTCTCACCGCGCCTGTTCAAGCCAACCTGCAAAGGGATACCGCGCTTCTTGGCTTGCAAGATAAAGGCATGACCGTGATTATTCATTTCGGGCAAGCACAGCGCGCCGTTGTACCACTTGCTCAGGTCTGCTGCATTGTTCGCCAGTGTCTCCGGTTCAATCTTCCCTTGCACCACTGCACACTGTTCAAAGGACTCAGCATCGATCACCTGCAAGTAACTATCGTCTCCTTTGGGTAGGCCACCTGCCGGGTCAGCCCCAATCCCGTACCGTCTGTTCTTCTCAGGTGGCAAGTAGACGCGCAGCCCTTCTATGTCAGGCTTACCCACAGCGCCTACCGGGATCATCTCGTTGGTCAGCGCGGCAATCTTCTGTGGCGCAAAGCGCTTATCAAGTGTGCGACTGGATAGCGCTTCTAAATCGGTGGATGGATAGTGTTCCTGAACATAATCGAGCGTGAAGTCACGGGCCAGCGTCTCGTGGTCGAGCGCCGCTTTCCACTCCGGCGTGCGCTTCGGATGGTCGAACCAGGCCACAAAAATAGACTTGTTCCAGCGGCTCGGAAGTCCTTCCAGCATATTCTTCTTGGCCGACAGATACAGACGCTTGAACGGAGAGTTGGGTTTCTCTTTCACAGAGCGTCCGATCACAATTAACTGCCCCTTCATGCCGAGCGTCGGTTCAGCACGAGCAATCAGGTTCGTCAGATCGGTGATCAGGTCAGCTTCGTCAATCACCACATCGGTTACGGTTCGGCTATCACCACCTCTGGACTCTGGCAGAGCGCGTATGCCACTACCGTTCTTGAGCCGGAACTCGTGAGCGCTGTCTACCGCAACTTCACCCTTCATCCAGTCGGGTAAGCGCTGGTACATGCCCTTCATGCGCTGGTCACTCAGGATCGCCATCGCATCTTCATCGGACTGCGAGAACACCAGCACTTCGGTGATCGGCCTGAATAGCATCTTCCACAGCTTGTGTGCATCAGCGAACAGCCAGGTAAAGCCGATCTGCCGTGTTTTGAGCGCAATCAGTCGCTTGTAGACAAGTTCGCCAGCGCTGTCCACCTCAGACGCTATTTGTAAGGCGCTCGCCTGAAAGGGCCACAGGGCGAAAGGTATCCAGTCCTGCGTATCGTTGTCGTAGATGTGACAGTAGGTGTTCACGAAGTAGACGGCATCGGCGCGGCACTTCGCCATCTCGCTGTCGATGAACTCTTTGGTAGGTGGACGGGGCCGGGCTTCAACAGCCGCCGCAAACGACTGGAATACCTCAAGCGGCAGAACGGGCAGCGGCTTCGTCGGCTTATCGGTCATTCGTCGTCCATCGCCTCGCGCTCTGCCTTAGCATCCCCACGAATTGGACACCAGTCAGGCCGTTCATCGCTCGAATCACTGATGAAACGTCCTTTGCCGCCGAACGCCCCAATTGACTCTTCCTGTTGCGATGGATGCTGGCAGTAACGATAGTAGACAGGATGTTGGCCCGATTTCCACAAGTGCTGTCGCCAATACTTACACGGGTAGCACGTTTCCTCGCTCACGGTGTAAGAACGTTTACTCGGCATGTCGCCTCACTAATCTGCGTTCGATGTTGTGCTGCACCTTGTTGCTATGCTGCGATCCGAGTACCTGCTTAAACCAGCGCTGCCAGCGGCGTAGCTCTTTGTGGTTGCGCGGTTGCACGTTCAAGGTGTAGGATGTTGCCCCGTAGAAGTCGAGTGTCCTATCGGCAATATCCTGCTCAATTGCCGCGAACTTCATAACCGTGTTCATGTCAGGCATCGGAACAGTTGATGGAAACTCTTTACCGATGTCCTCAGTTCTGATAATCCTGATGTCGTTAAATCCGTAACCGGGCGCAATACGATAGTCAGCCATCAGTACGCCTCACGATTGTCCATCCAGGCGAGCCAGGCATGAGCGCGGGCCAGCGGAAGCGTATCAGCAGCACAATTGGATTCGTGTTCACCCGTCCACGTGTTGATGATTTCCGCCAACCAGTTGTCATCCGGTTCGCCTACCGTTGGCGAGGTGAACGTCCAATAATACCCTTCGTCCAGTGGCAGTTCGGTGTTCACATCCCGCGAGTAGCGCGGCAACTTATGGAGCGCCTGCATATGTTCCAGACAGGAGTCTAAACTCATTTCCGTGTAGTAGGCACTGTGAACTATCTTGCCATCCGGTGAGAATGTCTGTATTTCGTTTTCGGGATAAACGGGATTGTGTGGCGTATGCTTGCTCACAATATGCCAGCCCAGTCGCTCGGCAATCACACGATCCAGTTCATCACCCGCAGGCAGTCCGCGCCAGTTAGTCATGCCTTATCCACCTTGTAGATCACAATTTTGAACATCTCACCATCCAGATCGGCAACCGCCTTGTCAAACAAAGAAGGTAGGTCGCTGAGCGAGGCGCGTCCTGAGAATACTTGCGTCGTTTTTTCGATAGTTGTTTTTCGCGCAGACGGATGACGCTTCTCAATTATCTCCTTAACTAACTTCGCTGTGGGTTGTCCGTTGACCGATCCTTCAACAGCCGCCTTCAACACAGACGGCTGCTCATCAAACGGCACTTCGGAAAGAGCCAACGCGACTTCTTTTTTTACCGGATTTTGGATCGGTTCCGATCCAAACGGATCGTTAAGAAGCAGGTTTTCGTTGACCTGGGACATGGTGATCAGTCGGTTGACATACGATCTAGACTTACCAAACTCAACCCGGCAGAATTGCTCAAACGTCTCGTATTCTTCCCGGTACAAACGACGATCCCGAACAACCTCAAGCGATTTCACCATAGCCTCAAGGCCGCTTTGTATTATATACTTGCAGCGTTTGTAGTCAGACTGATCAATAAAACTGAGTCCACCGTTACTATCCACCGGGTATTTCGGTTGCGCCATCTTCGACTTCGGAAACGGGCTGTCCTCGCTCATACCTTGCCCCCATTCTCACGCCCCACAGGTATCGCCTCACTCAACGTCGCCCGTACCCACCGGGCTGCTTCCCCGCGCTTAGATAATACCAGCCAATGTTCCCATAGCCGACGCTGCTGAACATCCGTCATGTCCAAGTCTATCGACAATCGTTTAACTTCTGTGCGTTTCTCACGTGCCATATGTCACCTAAACTGTTGAATATAGCCTTATTGTAACCACAATTCTTGTGGTGTCAAGCCTTATCGTCTGGCGATCCTTCCCTGACAACAGGCCGTGCAACCTCGTTCTCATAGTACGGGCGCGGGGCAGCCACGAGCCACGCAGATAGTGGTGATCCCACTCCATCTCGTCCGTCACCGCAGCACGCCTTAGTTCCGTTTCCGCATCTTCGAAGGTATCACCAATAGCGTCCAGTTCATCGTCACCGACCACCAGGAAGTAGCCATCGTCCATCAGTTCCACCGTGTCAGGATAGCCCGTCAGAGATTGCCACAGGGCAGTCAGGTAGTCGTCAATCAAGACTGTTTATCCAGCGCTTTGCACGCCGCTTTGCACCATCCGAAGTCGAATAACCGTGTTCTGTGTCCGATGTTACCAGCATGTAGCTTTCATCCGGGCCATGCTCGTCCCAGGCAGTGATATGCCAACGTGTACCATATTGATGTACAACAATCGCAATATGCCCTTTGACACCGTAAACCGCATAAGCTGCACCATAAGGCAGCCAGACGATAGGTTGGCTCATCGGCCCGCGTCCTTCCTTTCCCGCTTGCTACGCTTCGGCTTCGGTTCAGGATCGGCAGGCTCCTCCTGCTGCTTCTCAATCTGCTCTTTACGTTCGACCAGTTCTTCAAGCGAGAGAACATGCACCCCCAGAGCCTTCTCGTAATCACCAATCGCATGTTGCAGATGATGGATCAGGGTATGCGCCATCGGCCAGGTTATAAACACCGCGCTTTCATCCAGCAAAGAGCGATATTTACCTACAGGTTTGATCCATATCCCATCGGCCTGCCCTGCCATCTCGAAGTCACCAAAAACGATGATCATCAGTCAGTGTCCTTTGCTTTCCGGTGCTGGTTCAAACGTTCGGTTTCAATCCGACCCTTCTCACGTGCTGCCTTCTTGCGTTCCCACAGAATCATGTTCGCAAGCCAGATCACCTCGTGACTGATCGCACCCTTCAAACGCCCACTGTCAGGAACCTTCGGCCTGTTCATGTTCGTTTCCTGCCCCGCTTCCAACCCGGCTTGTAGTCCGCTGCGCGAAACACATCTAACTCATCTTTGGTAAACACCCGCGTCTTACCAATCAAGTGTCCTTGCAAAAGCCCTGACTTGTAAACGTGGTACTTGACCGTCGATACACTCAATTCGAGGTATCGAGCCGCTTCCCGCGAGGTGTACAGTACGTTCTCTAACATATTCACTATCCTAAACGCAAGTGGGCAATTTGTCAATATTCACTCTCCTACCCTGGTTAGTGAATTATACTTGTGCTGCCTTGCGCTGACACACATCTTGCACTGACTATCGAAACCATCTATCCGTTTTTGGTGGTGCGAGAAGTATTCATTTGTGGCAGGCAACATCGGGCCAAGTGGATTGACGCATTTGTCACCGCAACTGCAACGTTTAACGGGCGATGGTTCGGCCATCCTCTGAGTAATCCGTATTAGAGCCTTATCATGCTTTGTTAAACGCTTGACAGTCTTACCGCTGGCAGCACCATCCTGTCGTACACTAGCAAAGAAAGCCGCGAGACGTTGCTTGATGTCTCTAACTTGTTTCGGCTTGAAGCGCTTGGCTAACCATGCGTTAGGTTCTTGTGCATTTTTTTGAAGGTTGCAGTTCTGGCAAGCTGGCACGATATTCAACGGAGTATAAGCGCCACCTAGCATTGTCGGTATGTGGTGTTCCTGATGAAGCACAGGAGGCTTGTCAAACATACTTGGCGGGTTGCCGCAGTAGGCACAGACGTAGTGGAAGTATTTTAGACCATACAACCAATCGTCGTTCGTAAAGGTAGCATCCAGAGCCAATTCGCGTGCCGTGCGACGATGACGCCTAACCTTCTCCCGCTCTGGATGTTCTTTTCTTGCTTGTCTTTTACGCGCCTTTATCTTGTCAGCATTACGCAACTTAGAACGTCGGTAGGACTCTGCGCAGCTCCATTCTGGATGATCCGCAATCCACTTCGCCTGCTGCGCAGATCGACATGCCCTGCAATTGGGCCTGAAATTCCCCCGGTGCTTTAGCCAAGCAAAAAACTCATCCGTCTCAGGTAGTATCGGCCCACCTACCGTCAAACACCTGTCGCCTTGTGAACAGCGCCGATACCCGTCCGGTACTACATACTTGGGTCTCTCGATACGACCCATCATCCGCCGATTACATGACTTGCACTCAACACGTAATCCATCTAACCTGTTCTTGTCAGCATAGAAATACTCGCGTGTTGCTGGTAAAAGTGATCCATCTGGGTGACAACACGCCTCACCCTTTGAGCAACGCTTCATGACTGTAGTATCGTACATGGAAACCTCCATAAGTCGCCATATATACTATACTACAGTGGGTAGTAATTAGCAAGAGGAAACTCTATATCCGTTCCGATAATCTACGGATGATAAAAAGTCGCCTTTTGCAAATTTTCTCAGCACTTTTTGTGAGTTTACGGGGTATCGAAGCCGTGCCCTCTTAGACTGAGACTTACTTACGTAGTGGGTATGTTCTTACTTCAACCTGACATGATGTCACATAATAACTGTTATCGGAATGGAACATACGTGCTACTCTTTTGGCTTGTCATCTATGCTTAGTGCTGGCAGTTGTACATCGAGCTTGATATTCATCTGTTGTGCTATGTACTGTGACAACTGCTCTAACCAAGCTAGGGCATGTTCAGTAGTACCACAGAGTGCTAGTATGCGTTGATTGATAGTCTCTATCTCAGGAGGCAGACTGGTAAGCTTGTTTAGGTGTGTACGTGCTATGCCTCCTGCTATCGCTAAATCTTTGTAGTGTGCCTTACCTGCCTTGTCAGTATCGACGAGTTGATCTAGTGCTGTATCTTCGACCTGTTTCCACCGTGCTATAGTGTAATCACGTCCTAGTGCATACTGTTCAGCAGGAGTAAGTGTTTGTGGCATAGCTGACAAGACCCCTTGTTTGATGTCATCTCTAGTATCGTCTAGCCATAGCTGTAGCGTTTTAAGAGGTATAGATAAGCCTGTTGCCTTACATGCTGCCTCATGTGCCTCATGTCCGTATGGATGACCTACAGTGTAGGCAGCAGCAACAGCTACACGTTTATCCTTATCGCTATAGTTTGCTGTACGTTGTCTATTCTTGACAACGTTAACGGTAGATTGTGTTGCACGTCCTATGTTATCCTGTTGTGCTATGGTGTAGTGTTCTCGTGTAGTGGTAGCAGGATCAACAGGATCGTTGTCGATTGTACGCGTGCTGCGTTGTCTATCATCCAGGGTATCCTGGACTATGGGTGTAATCGGTTGTGTATCGCTTATCTTGCGATTGCTAGGTTTGCGTTTTCTGTTGGGTAATGCTGGCATGGTTAATCCCTCGTGTCGTATCCGTATCGTTGCGTGTTGCCCGTTGTGAGCATAATTATTAACCTGCTAGTACACCAAGCATAGGATCACTATTGGCTCTGCACGTTAGCAGGCTGATTTTTATTGTAACATAGGTTCGAGCAATACAAGTAGATACAACTTAGATTTTGAGCGTAATCCTGTTGAGTTATGCACAATTGTGCAGATATTCGGCTTGCAAATAATTCATGAGATTATCGCATGAATACCGTGAATATTGCCTGTTTTGTGCGTAGATTAATCCTTGACAGAGTAGTACGCTATCTGATACTATAGTGACATAGACAGGTGAGCAAAGCAAGAGAGTAACCGACATGACAAACGCCACTGGTAAGACACTCAAGCAGATAATCGCGGAAAAGCAAATCGAGAACGCGATTGCCTTGAAACTTGCTAGTGGCAAGTTCCAGAACACTGGCAAACTGTACAGCCAGAGTGAAGCGATAGCCGATAGTTCAAACAGCGCTCTTCGGATGACCGCCACAATCGATAGCAATAACAATCTCGTTTGGAGCAAGTAACCATGTCGAAAACACAGCGCAAGAATATCAAGCGCGAACGTCAGAATTGGATTGATTGGTGTATGCAGTTCGCCACAATCCTTGACAACGTTGCGCCCGTAGAACGTGACAACGCGATCCTGTGGGCTGACTGGACAGAACGTGCAAGTATTGACGATCTGGCAATCCAGATCGCAGATTGGCGCAATTGGATACGTATGCACGGTCAGACAATCGATAAGCCCGCACTCGTAAACTAAGCATATCAGTAAAGGATTAACCATAATGGCGAAACATCATAAACACGGGAACAAGTCTAACCGCAAGACTCAGACTATCGCGGAAAAGTTCAATAGGCGCGCAGTAGTCGCCTACTGGCTTAGTGTAGCGGAATTGTGTGCCGAACGTGGATACAGACAGGATAGCGATATTATCCTGACCGCGGCAAGCACTTTTGAAACGTGCGATGTTAAAACGTTCAATTCTGAGTGTACCTATTGGAATAACGTTTACAACACATACGGCGGTATCCACAGCGTAGAACTACAGCCCACACTATTCTAGTCCGATAACCAAGTAAGGGAATAACCTATCATGTCAACAGTACGCAGTATTGAAGTCTACGCCAAAATTCGCGGCATACACGAGAACGTATCGCTTGCACAATTCGGATCAGCCGATTGGGAATTAGTCCGCGATAGTGTTGGTGAGTTTTTCGCGGATCAGTATAGTTCCGCTTTGATCTATACGGCTGATGCAGAGGTAAAACTCATCTGGGGAATTGAGAGCTATATCCCGTATGAAACTTCTAGCGCTGAATTGATCTATTCAGCCGCTAAATTTCACGCCAGGATCAATCGACGCCGCGCGCGATATGCTAATTCGCCGGCGGCACAACGCAAGAATAACTAAGCTATACCGCGCTTGTGTTTAGATAGTGCTGCCTATAAGGATGTAGGCAGCGCAATTGTAGGCGCAAACGAAAGTAAAGGAATAACCTATCATGCGACACAACAAACGCCAGACAGAACCTAAGATGACTCAAACGCAAATTATCGCGCTATTGATCAAAACAAGCGCGGAACAATTAGCGAATAACTGGCCCTCGACAAACACGGAATTTATCAATTCCAAGAACAAGCCTACACTGGCGCTAATGGTTAAACATGGCTTGGTAGAATTCGCACAGTATAGCGATAGCACGATCCAATTTACTGCGCGCGGTATTGCAGAATACGCTATGTCAATTCGTTGTCATGCGCAGTATCTGATCCATGATCAGATGACTCACCCTCTGTTCTATGGTCGGGAAGAGAGAACGCGCGGTAACAATATCATGCGTTTGCGCTTTACTGTTCCGCTTGGAGCAAAGAAAGAATACTGGACTAACAGTACAGAATTTACGTTCATAGACTGGCACTATATCGATGACTATGGCAACAGACAACGAGTCAATTGCAATTATGAGACAGATTGCGCGGTTAACACTGAGTCAGACTTGCAAGGGCTTGAACAAGACTTGGTGCGTATCATGATCGCCCGTATACCCGTTGTAGAAATTTGTGCAATTCGCAACTAACCGCTATACCGTAAAGGAATAACCACTATGTCAACAAATATTGCCAGCGGTAAACCAATGACTTCATTCTTCCCATATGATATGGATTTCGATCCTATACTCGGCCAATGGGTTGCAAGCCGTCGTATACCCGATACCAAAGAACAGATCGAAGAGCGCAAACAGTCACAGGATCAGATCGCAGCATACCGCGAACTAGTCAATTGGGATAATTGGGGTTTTCCGGAATTGCCACTACGCCGATCCTTCGAGCGGCTTGTTACTAACGCTTGGCAAGAAAAGAACGGTTATACCGTGCGCCCAAACGCCGAACAGGTTATTGCCTACTATGCCAATCGCTACGATATGAAAGCGAGCTAAGCATGTATACCTTTACCTACACTGATAACCTGAACGATCTTGTCAGCGCGATTAACGCCGAATTGTATCGTCAGCATATTGCAGAGGTAAAGCGCTGCTATACCTTAGCGTGGCGTACTACGCGCCTGTTTAGTGAGCCAGATATCATGATCGCTTACCTGACACGCTTTATAGGCGCAACACTTGCCCGGCAGTATACCGCGCTCGCTCTAAAATCCGCTGATATGCGTAACGCTGCAATCGCACGAGGTAACTAACTATGCCAATCCAAAACGCCGAGTCCTACTGGTACAGTCTATCGCTTGCAGATCGCCTATACCTTGAACGCGCTGTATCTGCTATCGTGCGCTATGCGCATGATCGCTACGTTAATCCGATCCTGTATCTGCACAACCTGATCAGTGACGCGCAATCCTTACGCGCCCCTATCCAACAGGCTGTAATCTGGCGCTTGCGTCAAGAGGTGTACTCATGAATACCATAGCGCCAGCTATACCGCACACTGCTTACATCACGTACCGGGTATCTGCAATCGACTATCTGGCAACCTTGCCAATGTGTATCCGTCGTCACCTTATGGAAGTCATCGAAGCAAAAGCACAGTACCCACAGGATCAGATGATCGTAAACTCGTGGACTTTCGAGTTACCCGATCACATTTTCAGGTGTATGAAAACGTTTGTATACCGACCAGGCTTGAGAGTGATTTTCCATTGTACCAGCGACGGGATTAGCATCGATAAGATCGCGTGGAGATGCGACGATCCTTATGGGGATGGACACTAGATAACCCTATACCACAATTGCCCCTTGACAACTTGTGCGTTTCATGATAGTATAAGTGACAGAAGCTAAGAACACAAAAGGAAACGTATACCATGTCGAAATCAAAGTACAGCCAGCACGATGTTAACGAGGCCCGCGCTACACTGCTTAAACTTCTCAAGCCGGGTTCAACCGTTTATACCATCTTGCGCCATGTTTCAGCATCGGGTATGTCCCGTGTCATTGACACTATCATCATCGACAAACGCGGCACAACCTTTCATATTCAACACGCGGTTGCAGTGCTGACCGATAGCACGCTTGATCGCAAACACGACGGAATCAAGGTTAGCGGTTGCGGGATGGATATGGGCTTTCATATTGTCTACAACCTGAGTCGCGCCCTGTTCCCGGATGGCTTTCGGTTGCGCAAAGGTGATTGGCATAACAACTTGAAACCCGGCCAGAAAGTCAAGGATGGTGGATACGCTCTAAAACAGCGCTGGCTTTAACCCCTATACCGTTACGTGCTGGCTCTATACCACGAGCCAGCTATACCGAAGGATCGCTAATCCTATACCAATCGCTTGCACTTACGCGCCATATCGTATAAGATTATACTGCGCATATCTAGAAAGGACTATACCATGTACCAACAAGAAGCGCGCCAGATCGCACTTGCTATCGCTTCCGACATTCTGTACGCGCATGTACACGCCGAAGCATTGGATGTCAGGCTAGATGACGATTTCGGTATATCCGATGAGAAAGAAACCCGAAAGGTTTATGACGAGGTTCTAGCAATAGCCGATTCTCTTGCCTACAAGTATACCAAGTCAGAGAAGGCCAAACATGCGACAGTATATCACCGTAAGTAAAGCCGCGCAGCGCTTGAACGTCACAGTCAATTGGGTGTCCAAGCTGATCCACCGGGGCGAACTGGTGGGCCATCAGTTCGGCGCACGACTGGCAATTGAAGAGAACGACCTGCAAGACTACATGCAGCGCCGCGAAGCCAGTCGTAGCATCAACACACACGGGCGCGGCGGCAAGGGCAAAGCACGCAAGTAACCTGTATACCGAAAGGAACCTACTATGAATAAGCCAATCAAGCTGACCGTGCCACAATTGAGAGTTTTGCGCCATCTGAACGATGGTGACAAGGTATACCATCCCTACAGCACCGGATTTTGCATCGCCAGTGGCGCATGGGGAACCGTCAATTTTGCCACCATTACCATCGACAAACTATTTGAATTAGACTTGGTGCATATAACCTATGCCGCAGAAGCCAGTCATATTCACCTGACCGACAAGGGACGCGCCGCGCTCAAGGATGCTGACCGTGCTAATGTATACCATATGACTGATTATACCGAGGATACCGACTATGCCTAATGCACCACTCACCTTTGACGAACTGCTGTCCGCCGCTGGCAGCGTGGACTCGCTGACTGCACTGCGCGCCGTGATCGTGCAACACCTGATAAATTACCGCGACCAGGGACATACAAGCGTGGATCACTGGAACGAAAAGCAAATACTCGTCCATCAGGTAAACAGGCTGTTCTACGCTATGCAAGGCGCGCCGCTGTTCCGTGCCAATGTATACCAGATGACGGACTATACCAGAGAGGATGAAACACAACGTCCAGGCGAAAGTGAGGCTGTATATCGCCAGAGTCTTGGCTTACCGCCTATCGTGGACACCAATGACGATGCACTGGCAAAAGCGCCAATCTTTGATCCTGATGCACCACCAGATTGGGCAGGCCACTGATGAGTGACCGCTATCTCACCACACAGCAAGCCGCCGACCTCTTGCACATCTCTCTGCGCTGGGTGCAACGCCTCGTGCAGCGTGAGCAGACTATACCCGGCACTGGCATCCCGGCTATTGACTTCGATGGCGTATGGATGATCAAGTCAACCGATGTGAGTGCCATCTATTTGAAGCGCGAACTGAACCGCAGCGTCAATACCCACACGCCGGGTGGAAAGTGGAAACCAAGAAAGTGAGAAGTCTAAAGTCTGACCGTATCCACTTGCTATACCGCGTTCACGCTGGCACAGTGACGCGCTATACCATGACGAAGCTGGAACGCGCCATGCTATACCAATCGCTCATCGCACACGGCTATGTACGCGAGTGGCACGACGGCATGGGCTTCTACCATCTAACCGTGACCGAGAAGGGCCTGAATACCCTGGAAAGCCGCCGCGATGGAACTGGATGATGTTAGCCGCTGGCATATCGGCAACCTGGCCCTGCGCATGTTCGGCAAACTCACTGCTCATACCTTGCAGTGCGCAGAGATGGCGTACAGGACGCGCAGAGTACCACTATGGAGCCTGACACGCCTTGCTATGCAGGAGAAGGCCACTGGCCGCCTTCCTGACGCAGATTCAACGGTACGAACCTATCATGTTCTATACCATATGTTCGAGTAGAAAGGAAACTGACTATGTATGCCAATACAAAGGCAAAGCTCATCAAACAAATCAGGGAATTGGACGCTGATCGGACACACCTGGAATACGATTGCGCCAGCTTGCTCGAAGAACTTGGGCTTGAGGACGGCTCAGACAAGACACACCTGGCCGAATGCGCCGACAGACTTTTGAACTCACTGACATGGGTTGCGGAACATAGGCGAAAACTACGCGCCAAACTGGTACGGTTAAAAGTGCGAGGTGGACTGTGACTGCCAACGACATCCTGTGTCTATCTGCCGTGTGGGTATGGTTCCTGCTCATGTGTCTCATGCTGCTGCTGCGCCACGATACGCGCAGTCGGGTGGGCCGCTGGTTGAATAAGCCGCGCACTGTGAAGCTGCATATCAAGAAGGGGAAGTAAGCATGACCCAATGGATGATCCTGACCGTGATCGGTATTGTATTGGTCTTTGCGCTGTTCATAATTGGCGCAACCTCTATCCTGGTCTGGAAAGAAGAAGGCCGAGAGACGCCGACAAGGACAAAGTTCGCAGCAATTGTTACCATAGTCGCGCTGGTTGTCGGACTAGCACTGTGGTTTCAATCACTACCCGGTGGTTATCCCTGGCAAGGAGTGCAGTAACTATGGAAACGCTGGAACAACTGATTGAGCTTGCGCAAGAGCGCCAGATGATTGTAGACAATCTTAACCCGGCGAGTTCGCCAGAGTGGATTCATGCAGCCAATTACGCGCTCAATAAAACGCGCGCAGACATCGCTGATTTTGTACTATCCCACGATGAGTTGTTCATAGCGCTAGAACGCCAACACATGCTATATACGTCCGCCTTCGATGAGGATCAATAACATGCGCAAGCTCGTCCTGTTCCTGCTGTTCCTGTGCGCCACGTTTGCGCCTGTTGTAGCTGCTGACAACAGCGTTGCCGCTACCGAGAAGCGCATCGCCAATTCACAGCTTGAGAACGCTTGCTCATGGGACAAGGCTAACATATTCATCGGCTGCCAGCAAGGAGACGCGAATAGCTCGGTTCCACCAGGTGAGCCGTACCAGTTGTACAACGGAACTGTCTCACACAACCACACCAAGATGGCCGCGCCAAGCTATGAGGATTGGGCCATGATGTTCTATCGCCATCTGGTAACGCTGCGTGTGGCTTATTACAGTGCGCGTCGGGGATTCGTCCGAAGTGGTGACACGATGCTATTCCTGACTGAGAAGATGTTCTACACCGCGTTGGGGAAAACACTACAACGACATGGCGGATACCTGCGAGGCTTAACCGTGTACACGCACAGCTACAGCGATCTGTCACTGGCGCTGGATGATGCCTGGGCTGAACTGTGCCCTAAAGTCGGCTGTAACTACGTGAAACAATAGAAAGGAAACGCACATGAATCACATCAGCCAAACTAAGGCTTTGAAGTGTACTACCGTAGAAAAATTGCTCACCTTCCTGAACAGGGGTATATCGTGATCAGTGACTATTCCAAAACAGACGGACTCGGTGAGACGGGAATTGGCGCTGTAATGACCGCAAACCTAGAGGGTATTCTAGATATAGTCGCAGCGCTGGTTATGAAGATTGGCGACATGCCAAACAAAACAATAAATATCTCTATCAAAACGGACTAAACCGAGTTCAGTACGGTCAGACTCTCGTTGGCGCTCTTGACAGTATGCAGCGATCCCGCGATTGTCGCTTGCTTTGAGCATGATCCTGTTTTTAGGATGTCAGACTGAGCAGGCGACAATTCAAACACCAGCTTATCTATCGCCGTTGTATCTCCAACAATCTCCACAATATGCCCTTTGGTGTCCAGCGCTCTCCACTGAGCGTTAGCAGTTCCCACATCGAAAGCGGGATAACCACTAAATACATAAGTCAGCGCCGTCCCATCCACCACGTAATAACTACTGCCACGTACAATTGTGGTTGCGCCATCTGTACCAACTGGCACAGGACTGAATATCGTACCAGTGCCGATCAAATCGACATGAGTCTGGATGTCAGTCACCTGCGTAGCCGCTGCACCACTGAACGATTTCACATCGACTGACCCGGACGCCGCCGATTCGACTTCCCAGGATTCAAGTGATACCTGATTATCGAGTGTGGCGTCTGTCGTGTAGGCCAACGCCTGATAGTTGCCCGCCGTTAGCACCTGCCCGGCTGTGAACACCGTAGCGCTGTACTGCCCGGTGCGCACATGCGTCAGCGCCGGGATCGGTGTCAGCAGACTGAAGTCAGGATACGTCGCGTTGACAATCGTCGGGGGTGCGCTGGGATCAGTCAAGACACTGCTTTTGAAGAAGCTGAAAAGTGCAGTTAAGGCAGTGCCAATCGGGAAGCTCATGCTACACCTTCGGTGCTTCTAGCGCCATGATCTGAACGCTCTCTGAGCGTACCTGTTGAGTTGGCGTGATTTGTAACCAGCTAGGTACGAGTGAGCAGTTATATTGCTCCAACGCATCCTTGATGGCCTGCTCACACCTGCTGGCACGTTCTTGTGGCGTCATATCCACAGACACAGCCTGCACAGGCTTGGCAATCGTCTCGTCCATCGCTTCTTTAACCAACAGTCGTAAATCTTCTTTGGTCAGGGTAGAACTTCCGTTATCAGTCATGGTTGAATTATCTCCACAGGTGATGTCTCGATCTTAATCGATGGCTTGATTTTATCACTTGGCAAGGGTTCTGCAACAGTCAGCGCTACGTGGCTTTCCTCACCGCCGCCAACTGTGAACGCGCCGCGACCACCAGTGGCCCGACCTGTGCTGTGACGACGTAGGCAATATCCTCGAACTCCTGGACAGTCATACCACCCAGGCCGCCCAGTTCGTTGAGTGCGTCCTGACCGCCATTGGGTAGACCAGCAAGTACCGCCTTGATACCTGTTCCCGCCGCATCTACCAGCACGTTGAAGTCCGCGAAGTCCAGCGCGTGATCGTGCAGATACTTGGCGAGGTGCAGCACCCCTGAAATTGTGTCCTGCTGATAATTCGTGAGAACGGCCATTTTCTATCTCCTCTAGCTTTGTGTTATAATAGACTGAACTGAAATTGCCAGCCGCGACATCCCCATGTCCGCTGGCCCTCTAGCTACAAGGGAGCTAAAGAATGAACCACGAGTATAACTCAAAAGACCTTGAACGCTTCTGGTCACAGGTCGAGAAGTTGCCCAACGGTTGCTGGCACTGGACTGGGAAGATAAAAGCCGGACACGGGCGCTTGACGTGGAATGGGCGCATGGAACAGGCACACCGCGTAAGCTACTACATTGCTCACGAGCCTGTACCAGCCAGCCAAAAAATACTTCACTCTTGCCAAACCCCCGGTTGCGTAAACCCCGAACACCTCTATCTTCAGCCTGACTACCCTGAACGGTTCTGGGCCAAAGTCGAGATATTAGGCTTAGACGATTGCTGGTACTGGCAGGCGGGCGTAGATGATTGTGGTTACGGAACCATGCGCTGGATAAACGATAACAAAATGGACAAAGCGCACAGAATAGCATGGATGCTAACCAACGGTGCGATCCCTGAAGGGTTAGAAGTTTGCCATACCTGCGATAACCCGCCCTGCTGTAACCCGCGTCACTTGTTCTTGGGAACGCACGTTGACAACATCCGAGATATGATCGCCAAAGGTCGGCTTGTAACACCGCGTGGCGAACAACACGGTGAAGCAAAGTTCTCAGATGCGCAAATTGCCGAGATGCGCGAAGCGTACAAGCAGGGAGAATCGCCAGTCTCAATCGAGAAGCGCTTCGGTGTTTCTCATAGCCATATTTACGCCATCTTGCACGAGAAGTCACGTAAATCACGCTAACCATCCCAAATTGCGCAGGGCTTTCACGACCTGTCCAATCGTATAGCCATCGAATGTCGCCGTATCGTTGGCTATAAGTGACGTATTAGCGACGAAGGTTGCCGCCGCTATTGCAGTTGTAGGCTGAACGATGGGCGTGGTCACTCCGAACACGCTAATCATGGGGGCTGATCCAGACGCCATGATGAAAATGGCGTCTCTTTCGGCTGTATCATAAGCGCTGAGTGTGAGTTTGGCTTGGCGAGAAGCATCTGTGGCGACCTGCCACGCAGTACGGATACGGCCCATGCCTCTGCTGACCGTAGTGGACGACTGCCCGTTGAACGCTATACCTGTCCCGTAGCTGGCCGCAGGCGTCCCCCCACTCGTGCTGTGGTCAAGGGTCAGCACGTTCGTCACGGCGGCGGCTTGCGCGTCGGTGGCGGTGTGCGTCGTCAGACCAGCGCCACTTATAGCCATGCGTGTTGCTAATACGCCAGCGTTCATCACCCCTAAAATAAATTGGCCTGTATTTGTTGCTCCCGCTGTTGCCATCGTAAAGTAGCCAAGTCTTTTATCGGCGGCTGCGATAGCAGAGTTAGCGAAATACACGGCTCCAACTGCATTGGATGTCGCCGTTTGATTGGTGACTAGGACTAGGGAAGCCCACTTTTCATCGGCGGCGGCGGATAATCCACGTTCGATTTGCACTACCGCATTATCGTAGCCGCCGCCGATCCAGCCATTGAAAATCAAAGTTGGAATCGTCTGACCGCCGACCACAATACCGTTAAAATCTCCAGGCCGAGCCAAGAGAATATCTGCCTCTGTCGAGACGTTGTAACCAGAGAATATCATATTGCTAAAACGTGAAGCGTGCGTGGCTGTCTGCCAAGCTGTCCGTATCCGTCCCATCCCCTGCGAAACGGTTGTGCTGTCTTGCCCGTTGAACAGCAGTCCCGTGCCGTAAGAAGCCGCCGGTGTTCCACTCGTGCTGTGGTCTAGCGAAAGCACGTTGGTCACAGTGGCGGTGGCGGCGTCTAGTGCAGTGTGGGTAGCGCCATTTATATTAAGACGCGCCACTTCTGTCAGCACGGACGGCGCAACATCTGTCGCTACGCTGAATGCTATGTACGTTGGCACACGGGTACTGGCTATCGTGCCTGTCGATACAACGTCGATGCTGCCCATCTGCAAGAAGTTCGCACCGTCATAGCCTGAGAAGCGCATACGCCCTAGCACGTCGCCTGTCACAATCACCAGCGGCGTTCCAGGCGTACCACGCGCTTTACGCAGATGGATGCGACTGCCCAGATTGTCGTTACTGTACTGACCGGACAGAATACCACGAGGATCAGCGGCAGACGTGTTGATAACTGTCAGTTCAGTTGCGCCACTTGCGCCCGTGACACCGATGTAAGCGTTGGCAAATACCGCGCCGCCTACGGCATCCAGACTGGAACGCACGATAAGCCCAGTGCTATCCAAGACGCGCAGCACCGGGTTAGTGGTGTTGTCATCTGTCGTTTTGAGAGTGAGTGGAACAATCGTGGCAGTGGCAGCAGCTATAACGTTACGTGCTGTTGTAAGTGGAGCTAGGATGACGGTAGTGGATAAATCAGGTGGCGCACCAGTAGACGCTGCCGTGATCCGGCCTTTGCCATCTACCGTGATGCTGGCATACGTGAACGAGCCAACGTTGGAATTGACGGTAGCTAGAGTTGCAGCTTGCGCGCCACCACCAGGGCCAGCCGCAACGTCGCCTGTAAGCGCTCTAATTCCAACAGCAATCGGTATGCTCATAGACACCTACCTCTCACAGTAGCGTACCGTGAGTGATAGGTTCAGTCTATGACTATTTTGAAGGTAGTGTTCTAGGTTGTGAAATCAGCTTTCGATGATTCTGAACTCATAGAGACGGCTATATTTATACAAAAACAGCTTCATCTTGATTTTGAACACTGCTGTTTGCGTGGCCCTTCCACCCTTTACGTCCTCGATTACCACCTTGCCGTTTTCGCTGTACTGGAAGTCGGCAACGTAGTAAATCGCCCGATGATAGTTTCCCTGCGCATCCCTGAAGGATGGCAACAGTTCATGTTTTGGCTGACACGTCAACCCGACAATAGCGCCTGCTTGTTCCAGTAGCTTTAGTTCCACGTAGCGCGCACCCTCAGCCAGTGACGCAAAGGTGATCCCGTAAATCAACGCCTTGCGCGCACCGTACTTGGAACGCCTCTGCCTCAGCTTGTGGTACTCGACCAGGCTGATCGTGTCAGTCCCCTTTGCGTTTTGGCCTGCGCCTAAAATTTCGTTTTGCACGATTTTCATCCCGGCCTCACGCTGTATCCGCTGGCGATCAAGCGTGCAGACATGGCCTGTGCTTCTGGCTTCCACATGAGATCGAGCAGAGAAATAACCACAACTGTTTCATGTACCTTGCGCTTGGATTGATTTGACTTGTTCTTCATCGATCACCACTTCCATAGATGCTATCCGGGCGAACACCGTACCAGCGCATCCGATCCTCTCTCAATTGTAGCTCAATGTCGCCTTCTTTGCCCAAGCTATTCTTTGCCACTCGAATCACAGCGTTGGGTGACTTGTGACCCGCCTCGTCCATCTCGCGGTTGATGATAAGCGCCAGATTGAAATAGTCACTACGAGCGTTCATCATCGAAGCCTGATTGATGGTGTTTCCGTTGGCGGCACTACGTCCATCTTGCTTTGTCACCTGACTGCCTACTACACCTACCAAGTCACGATCTACGATGAATCCCTTCAAATCAGACAGCGCTTTGTCGATCCTGTCGTTCGCTTTGTTATTGCCTGCTGACCTGAACAACTGCGCGTAGTCAGCCACGATAAAACTCACTCGCTCACCATACACGGCTGCCCCGGCAATTGCTTCATCCAACTTTTCAAGCAGTTCCTCGATCTGTAGTCCCATCTTCTGAATAAAGTACAATTGACCGGGCCAGTTCTTGATCTCGGTTGCCAGCGTCTTTGCCAGTTCGTATTCTTCCTGATTCAAACGCTGCCCAAAACGCTTCTCTTCTGGCAAGCCACGTTTTACGCCAGCGTGCCATGCCTTGTGCCGTATCATCTGCATCAGGCTTGGCCCACCTTCACGCTGGATAGCTCGGTACACATACTCGGTGTGTGACCACTCTGGCCCCCACATCACTCCCGTAAAACCTTTTTTGCGCCAGTGATCAACGATGGACTCAGCCAAGCTCGTTTTGCCAGCGCCACTATCCCCCACTACTGCCAGCATCTTACGCGGCGGAAGCGCATAGGCAAAGCCGCCCATCGCTTGCAGTTCCCCAAAAGGCATAGGCAGTGGTTCATACACTGCGCTGTCAACGTTACCTTCAATTTCTTCGAGAACACTGGCCGTCGATTCGCGCCAGCTAAAAATAGCCTGTTGTAGAGGCTTCTGAACATCCTCTGGTAGTGAATGACCTGTAGGTGACGTATCACGTGCTGGGTGACGTTTTTTAGGCACAAAGTCGCGCCAATCTACGCCGATCCGATCCCCCACTTCTTTTGCCAGATAACTTTTGGCACACTTGAAGCACTTGAAGATGTGCTTTTCGAGATGCCACGAGCCAGCCGGACGCTCATCATCGTGTTCGTGATCGGTCATGATGCACCTGATCAGGTTAGACCAACCATCGTTGTCGTAGCGCTTCACGCCACGTGCGTGCATAGCGCTATCCAACGCCTCATAGAAAGCAGGTGGAAAATCATCGAACTCAAGTTGATGCTGTTCAACAGGATCGTCTGACAAGTCCAGCGAGTCACAACTGATCAGCGCTGTCACAAAGTCATCGATGTCGCAGTTCACATCCAGCCACAGTTTGTTGATGTCACCTTTGTCGCCCAATCGTTCAGGCAGTTCATAGACGAGCAACTGGATACCACTGCCCGCCAACATATGCTTAACTTTGATCGCTGCCGTCCGCCCGGTGTTGTCCCGATCAGGAAACAGATAGGCTGTCAGAACGCCCATCTCTCTGAGATCAGCAGCCAGTGACGACGGAACGTTGCTCTCGCCAAACCAGCATAACGTGTTAGGAATACCGCCTGCCATGAACGCCAGCACATCCGGTTCGCCAGAGGCTATGTATACACTGCTGGTATCCTGAATAGCTTCTCTGGCACTCGGCAGCAAATAATACTTGCAATCGTCTGGCTTACCATCCGGCCACGCATACTTGGGCTTGGCGCTGCTGTCATATGCTTTCCAGCGATGGATGAGCGTACCATCTTCAGCGCGATGTACAGGATACAGCCAGCCTGTTCCGTTAGGCAGCCACGCCGCCCGCTGTGCCGATTGCCATAGACCGCGATCCTCTAACCTGCGCTGCCACTCAGGAATCATCTCTTGTATTGTCATAAGGCGCGGTTCGGAGCAATGTAATCGTCAGGCTCTTCAAGAATACGCTGTACGACAGGCTTAGGTGGCTTATGTTGAACGCGCCACTCAGCCAAATACTTGCAAATCTTCTCACCAATAGTCGGCACAGCCGGTCCCTGCTGTGCTTTGCCGTACCAGGCGTACATGGCCGTCAAGTCCTGAGCCAATGTGTCCTGATGCTCCGGTGCTGTACAATCCTTAACCACTGCCACAATCTTGCCAATGTAGCTACCTTTCGTGTTGCTGCTGCCGATGGCAATGTTGAAGCTACCTGCCGCAATAGCATCAAAGACGGCGTTGCGTGGACGTGGTTCCTTTGGCGGTTTGGGCGCTTTGGGTTCCTTCGGTTTACGTTCTCGTTTCACTTTGGGCAACTTGGCCTGTTCTTCCTTAAGTAAATCGCTGAACACCTGACGGGACTCAGGGATAGGTACTGGCGGTGCAGGTGGCAGGCCAGGTTGAACAGTCGGTTTGAACGGGTTGTCATGCTTCGCGTGCGAGTCTACCGGATCAATACAGCGAGGTACGAAGGGAGCAATGTCACGCTTCGGGAATGGCGACTCGTTCTTGGTGGAAATCTGGTCAGGCGTTGACATTACAGCAAGTGTCACGTTAGTGACACAAGGTTCTATTGACGGTTCTATTGACGGTTTGGCGGACATAGCTCGATCCGGTCTGACCGGACATAGCTCGATCCGGTCTGACCGGACAATTTGTCCGGTCTCGTTTTGAAAAGGTTCTTTGAAAATCGCCTTCGATATGTCGATATGCCAACTGTTTGTAGCACGTCCATTGCCTTTTTTGTCTAGCACAACAATGCCCGTTGTTTCCAATTCTCGTATAAGGCGTCGGACAGTTCTTACATCAACGTCCATTTTCCAAGCCAATAGACCTAGCGATGGAAATATGTTGCGCCCATTGTGGTCTGCGTGGTCAGCCATTGCCATATAAACTTCACGCAACGCAGGACGTAGCTTAATATCCCATCCGTAAGCAACGTATTTTATGCTCATGGTTATCTTCCTTTTGCACCGTGTTCAAAACGTGCAGAACGAGCAACTTCATATGCTTTGCTATAATCATTACCGTTACCATGTTCACTAGAATAACTAGTCCATCCGCCGCTATGTTCTCCAGGCGAAAACGAGAAAATATGGATTACTGAATCCTTAAAGGCATCAACGATCATAAGTGCGCCCAAATCAGAGTTGTTTATGTCTGTTTTTGCCCACTCAACAAATGACATATGCTGAATTTTTACGAACAGTTCATCGCCCGGCGTTCCAATGAGAACCGCAACCGAGTTTCTAATCTCCGCAGAAAATCGACATAACATCTGCATATAATCTTGACCAGGGTGTTGTCCTTTAACTTCAATATACACAGGACGTTTGATGGTTTGGATACGAAAGTCCGGTAAGTATCGAGTGCCATCTGACAACTGAAACCCCTCTGGCTCATATTCATATTGTGTTCCGAGATGATCAAAGAATACTGCCCAGCGTGCTTCCAAACGACTACGGAACCGATAACCGTTATAGTGTGTTTCGATTGCTTTGACGGGCATTGGGGACTCCAAATAAAAAGGCACTAAATGGTATACGGGTGGCTGGTTCAGTACACTTGAACCGCCGTACACCAGTTAGAGCCTTTTCTGACTTCGTGTACTCGTTAGTCAAACGTGTCGCCCGCAGCCACTCGAACGACAATCACCAATATAGCACACTTTTCAGTCTGTCAACATAGAAGTTTCTACCTAGAGAAATAGGTTTGTCTCAGGTAGTTAGCTCGTTGACATCGGGTAGGTGAAGGTAAAGAACTTCTGCACAGCGTCATCCAGCATGGGCAAGCCAGCTTCCTTGAGGCGCAGGTTCAGGATACCGTAGACACCGGGTAGCAGATCGGCGTACTCGGTGTTCACTTCTGCCACAGCCAGCAGCCAGGCGTACATCATCTCGGTGGATAGGGCGATGCGTTCCTTGTCAGTCATCAGTTAGCCTTCACATTTATGTGTTCCCAGACGCGATTGTCCAACATACGTAGCCACTCATCAAAAGTCATCCATCCACGCCCGCTACAGTATGGACACGCCATCTCGTAGATAGGCATGTTGGATACAAGAAAACGAGCCACCTTTTGCCCCTTGCAGGTAGGGCAGCGAACGTGCCGTTCAGTCATTGGTTGCCTCGTCTACTACATCACCAATATTCCAGAAGTTATGGGGCGTCTCGTCCATGATAAAGTCAGTGTGACAGTTGGGACACACATGCCACACTTCATCAGGATAATCCTGTGGTGTAAACGGCAGCATTTCCACATCACAGAAGGGGCAACACTCAAGATCGGCGTCGTCCCAGTTCTCGTTCAGGTAGGTAGCAAAGTCACGCTGCATATCGTTCATCATCGATTGCCTGCTCTCATCTTGCGTACCATCGTCTGAACATCTTGCAGGTGACGCATGTACTGTGCGGAAACTGTTCCGTGATTCTCACAGCCAGGGCACGGTGGTATTGGTTGTGGAAACAGTTGGCTCTTGCCACCACAGATTGGGCACACGATAGACTTTGGTTGGTGCGGCCTACCTCTACTCACTTTCCGTTCTCCCTTGCTGTCTTATAGGCTCCATATAGCTGCCGTGCTGCTTCCCGCGCTTCTTCACGAGTGGCCGTGAAAATGATACGGATCGGTGTCACCACCAGCCACTTTGCACCTTCCGGCACAGCATGAATATCCTGCAAGGGACGCGCCCGACGTGTCGATTTCACGATTGTCACTTGGTCTGTCCTTCCTTTGGTTCCACGAAGTACACCATCACGCGCACTTCTCTGTACTGTCCGTTACGCTGATCTTCCTTGTACAGTTCTTCTGTGCCAAGCTCGCACATCTTGCCAACGGTATGCAGATTGCAGTGCGTGTCGAATATCTTGGTTAGCGTTTCCTTACCGTTGCTGCGGATGTGTTCACGCTGCCTTGCACGCTGTTCAGCCATCGCGTCTATCGTGGCTGCTTCTGCCGCCGTCATAGCGCCGTTGCCATCATCAACGTAGCCACCTGTCGCTTTGATGTCGATCACAACGCTGTTGGCAGCTTTGATCCAGCTTGCGCTCAAGTCGCCTTGACTGGCCTTCTGTGCCAGCAGGACGGTAGCGATGCGCTGTACAGGTTCAAGGTTCAGGATAGCCTTTGCCACGCTCTCTGACGGTATCTCGACACCGTAGGGCAACATCTGCTCTACCATTTCAGCAGCGCGTACCAGAGTCAGGCCGTGTGCGCCTGTGATCTTCTGTCGCACCTTGCAGTATTCATCGAACGAACCGTACTCGCGCCACAGGTTGTTATCGTGGATGACACGAAGCGCTTGCCAAGCGGAGTATATCCCTCCGGCGATACGTGCTTCACACTGTTTCAGCAGAGTCCGATCATCTTCGGTGAGGGGTAACACAGTAGACAATTCGGTAGTCATCACTCGCTCTCCATAGGTGGAACACGATGTACCGTATCTACACCGTTGCTGTCTGTCACTTGAACATAAGTGACTTCTGCTTTAAGTCCCGCGATATACGCTAACAGGTAGTCGATGTCGGCTAACTGATAATCGAGAGAAGCATAAACCAGTTCGCCATTAGCAAGTTTCTTCCGTCGCTCACGAATTGCTTTTATCCTATCATTGTCCATAGCTTACTTCTCACTTTCACTTCTCAGCCAGCAAGCACAGATCGCAGCCGCCAGATCAGCAACGATCTTGCAGTTAGCTGTCCTGTTCATCTCGCCCGTCAGGTCAACGGTGATGTAGTTCTCACGGATAGCGATAGACAACTGCGCACCGACTGGCAACGGAAGCGACAGAGCAGCGTTCAGATCGTGCGGCCAGTCAGGAACGAGCGAACGCATGTTGACGCCCGGCGCATGGCCGTACATCTCTTTGGGGAAGTCTTGCAGGTTTGTCCAGCCAAGACGTTCAGCAATCGCTTCCTGTGTCTGGTGTGTTGTTGTTTTTGCTGCTGTCATAATTCACAGTCTCCGTTGGATAGTGTTTTGCCCAGTAAATATCTGCTTGCTTATTGAGTTCCAATCTGTACCGTCTGTCGAGTTCGTCCAGTTTAGCACGCTGCTCTTGTTCAAGCCTATCGCGTTCCAATCGCATCTGTTCGTTCAACTTGTTCCACTGTTCTTGACTTAACCACTGGCTACTTCGGACGCTCATAAGATTATGCTCCCGGATATCGTTGCTCGAACTCATCTCGCGCTGTAACTTGCCACTTCACGCCCGTTGGTGTGTATTCACCAGCGAGACAACAGACATTGGTGAAACAATCGTGATAGATTTGCCTGTTAGTGCGGGATGGCATCTTATCAGGAACCCAGCACCAGACTTCCTCACCTTCAACGATTAGTCGATGGCAAACTACATTTTCTTCCATTGGTGGGTCAATCAGAAAACGGATACGAAAGTTTGTTCTCTGCATAGCGTTCATCAGTCCTCCTCGCGGTACACCTGATCGAACATCGACGAGGGGTGACTGGCGGTAAGCACCGAACGGCCCAGCGCGCTGATCTGGTAAGCGTGGCACTCGGCAGTGACAGGTTCCACCATGTTCATATGGTGAAGGTGATTAAAGGTGGCGATATGTTCTTCACGAAGATATCCTGTCAGCAGCCACGTTGGAACATGCTGGCGGGCGATCAGTGACAACATCAGACGTTCGGCACGTGTCAGGTGGATCATGTATCACCATCCTTGCCACTTTTCAATAGTTTAGGATCATCGACAATCTCCGCATCAATTATGCCTGCCGCATCAAGGACGCGAGCAACCATGCGTTTATGCCCTTCTTGTGCCTCTTTTAGTGTGGCGTAGCGTTCCTGTTCCATATCCAGTGAACCGCCAAACGCCATTGTCTCAAAAAGAATAGGTGGCCCTTTTGTCCTCCAATTGTGATCAAGTCCCAGGAACACTGTCGATACTCTAACTTCGGCGTCTATTTGCGTCTGAGCGACAATACTTTGCCGAGGATCGTTGTACCAGTTAGCCCATGTTTCCATAGTAGTCTCAACAGGTTCGCCGTCCTTCAAAATCCAGTACATATTACGCTTCACGCTTCACCATCCTTGACAACCATCCATCCTTCTGCGTCAATCGATACCAGTTCCTTGTTGTCACCTTCGTCACACCACAGAATTTGCACTGTGTCGTCATCATCATCCTGTGCGATGACGAACTTATTGAGACTTTCGTCAGCATCCATGTAGTCACTTAGACGGGCGACGAGAGAATACGCCTGATCACGTGTCATCACGATACGATGTTCGTTCACTATTCACCTCCCTGGTAATCAAGCCACATAGCCACAGGACTGATCAGGTACACAAAGATGATGGCGTAGGCAAGCCACAGTAGCGTTAGCATTCTTCATCTTCCTCTGGACGTTGTACGTCAATCCGCAAATCAATGTGCAGCAATTCAGGTTGCCAACCCAAGTCAAGCAACATTTCAATCGCCTGCTCCATTATGTCAATTAGCGAGTCTGAACCCTCGGCTGAAAAATTCTCATCTACTAGATTTTCCAGTCTACTTTTGATCATCGGTTTCATGTGCTTCAACACTCCTTATTGCAAGTAGCCATTGTAGCTGGCATAAGCAAAGCCGAATATGATGTACAGCAGGATGGCGACGCCAAGAATATCCATATCAGATCGGTTCTTTGTGCCATTCGTGTTGACAATTATTGCAGTGAAGCATCCCATCAGGTTTAATTGTCGTAGACCAATCGAAAGCACACTTGGGACACATCATCACTTCATCATTCTTGAACTCGGCAATCTCCTCTTTTAGTATTGAGTTCTCAGTAGTCAATTTGCTAACCTTCTGGCGTTCGGTTTGCAATTCAAGTGGCGCATCGAAGTTGTTGAGTTCAACTACTGCTTGTTCTAAACCTTTAATTCGCGCTAGTGCGCTTTCTAGCTGCGCCACCAGCCAGATCATGTCTGCGCTGGTCTCATAGCTGGTGCGCTCGTGTACCCACTTGGCACGGTGATAGGCGATGTCTATGCGCTTCTTGATGATCGCCAGTCGTTCGGTGTCAGTTGTTTCTGTCACGTCTCGCTCCCGTCTGTGCCGCCGTCCGGCGCGGCGGGATAAAGCGCTTTGTGTATCTCGTCGATGACCGCCTGATTGTCGTCTCCCAATTCGTGACAGGCCATCTCCAATAGTCCTCGAAAATCCGCGACCTCCGCCAGCGCCGCGCGCGTCCGCGCCCGTTCCTCGTCCAGCAACTTCGTCCAGGCGACGGTCAGTTCGGTGCGCTGTGTGTCGAGGTAGGCAATCAGAAAATCATGGTCGTCGGGTGCGTGTTCAATGAACCTTGCGTCCCGGTCAAACAGCTTGTCGCAGACTTCAATCGCTCCGTAATCCTTCTTTGCCATTATTCGCAGCCAGGGATGATTCTTAGTGCCTTCCGCAATCCAATCGCCCTCGGTTATCGCCGCCCGTCGTGCGCGCACAGCGGCCAGCATCGCGTCGTCTTCTTGTTCACTCATCTCGCTTGTCTCCTGTCACAATATAGCCTAGCGCCCGCCGTCCGTAGTACAGTGCCTTGTGCTGCCACCTGTACTTGTGAGCAGGTGGCACAGCGTTTGGGCAACGCATAACCCTAGTCCAGAACTGTGTGTGAGGTAGCCATGAAGCGGCGACTATTGTGTCTGTAGCATCCGTCACGTGCCATGTGTACTGCCCCGGATAGCCCTCGACTACTAAGGTAAAGTTGCCTCGTTGCTCCATAATCTGACAATCGGTTGCGATCACGGCAGGTTGCTTCACGTCTCGCTCCTTCGCACAGACAAATAGCAGTGTGGCTGATACCATTGCAGAACAGGGTGATACGCCCGGTGCGGCGACAGTCAGGGCACATCAACGGACTCCTTTACAGGTAGGATAAAGTCACTCTCGATTTCGTTACCCCAGGATTGCCAGCCTTCTCGCTTCTGGCGACTGAACAGTTCGCAGTATGGCCCCGCTACTAACTGTTCGATGCGTTCATACTGCTCATTGGGCTTTTGACTGTGTTCACGCACAGGCGACACAATCAACTGGCGCACTGCGGAAGATTGGCGTTTAGGATTACCTGTGGTAAACAGCAGGCACATCTCGGTGTTGGCACGAGTCCAGTAGCCCATGCCAACAAACCAGTTCACGTCATCTTCAACGTATGTCCAACGCCTCGTGGCTCGCTTGTTTGTCTTTGCCCACAAAAAAGCACAGGTCTTGTAGGTAAAGCCCCACGCTACACCAAGAGCCAGCGCTTGCAGCAAACAGGGCCACGTGGCCCACATGAATAACGAGCAATCGGGCGCAGCAATAGACAGGACATCCAGCCTGCGTAGCTCATCATCCGTCATGGTCGGATAGTGCGACTCGGCACTGCGTCCCAAGCCAGTGTCACGACTATACACTTCATAGCGCCAGGGCGGATCGCAAAGGATCACGGGAAAGCTCATCGCTCGTCATCCTTCAAGTCAGCAAAGAGGGGTAGGTCGTCGTAGCGCGTCTCCTTCGTGACATGATGCTCCTCGAACGGTTGGCGTAGACGTTCGTGCGCGATGTTCACGTACTCTTGCGACAGATCACAGCCGATGTAATCACGGCCCAAAGCACGAGCTACAAGTGCTGTTGTGCCACTACCCATGAACGGGTCAAGCACGAGGCCCGGCACTGTGGACGCGGCGTGGTCGCACGTCGGGCGGAAGCCGAGGTCGCGGCGGGCGTAGCCGTTACCGTTGCCGTCACGGGCATTGCCCACGCCGCCGCTGTGTATGCCCTGCGTCATGCCACGCTCACTATCAGCGCTGTGGTCATGCCAGGATGCGCCAATCGTTCCGCCGCTGGCCTCCACGACCCGCACCCAGGGCGCGCCGCACTCAGCGCAGCACCGCGCCGGGCAGCCCGCAGAAATGAGAGGAGCGATCAACTTTGTTGGATAAGTTGCGAAATGGGCGAAAGGAGTTGCCTCAGTAGCTACCGTAAAAACATCGGTTCTATAGCCTCTGTCAACTGACTCGAAAAATTCCATAAGATCAGGCGGCACATCCCGCGCCAGCATGACTAAATCAGCCATTGCAAAATGCCCCTTTGTGTGATAGTCCAGATGTGGTATAATTGAAGGCATGATTACAGTACATTGCACCGAATGTGGACAGCCTATCGAGCGCAAACGATATCATGTCGCCATGACCAAGAATCCGTTTTGCGGTTTCAAGTGCTATGCTGCTTGGCAGTCGAAACACCGAACAGGACAAGGTCGAAATCGTGTCACGGTTACTTGTGCCAATTGCGGATCGGAAGTTGAACGAGTGCCTAGCCAAGTTCTCATCAACAACTTTTGCAGCCGCGAATGCTATAACGAATGGCGCTCGATCACTGGCATTAACAGCGGTAGCAAAAACAAGTTCTGGCGCGGTGGTCATTCGGAGTATCGCGGCCCGAACTGGTACTATCAGCGTAAAACGGCGCGTCAACGGGATAACGACACTTGCCAGCGTTGCGGAGCGCAGGGCGCGAGTTACCCGGTTCACCACATCAGGCCATTTCGACTGTTCAGTGATTATCGGGAAGCGAATAATCTGGACAATCTGACTACCCTGTGTCCTGCCTGTCACGGCATTGCCGAACAAGAGTTTTGGGCTTCCCATCCTGAACTGATTGGTTGCAGCCCATTCCCCGTAATTGTTCCGGTGCAGAAATGCCGCGAGTGCGGTAGGGATTTCACGCCCCGATCTGGCGCTACGCTGGTTTGCGATACGTGTTGTACGGCGGTTTGCGCACATTGCCGAAAGTCGTTTTATTCCCGCAAGGCCGTACACCGTGAAGTTAAATACTGTTCGCGGGCTTGCCGTAATGCTGCTGTAGCTCATAGCAACCCCCGCTTGATGAGTTCAGATACCACATAGGTGCGCTGCTCTGGCGTTATATCATCACGCAGTCGGACTTTCGGCTCCGGGATTGTCCAGACCGAGCGGCGATTGCGGCCTGCGAGGTTTAACAGTCTCGGCGCTCGTCCCTTATCTCTTAGGGACTGAGAACCGTCGATACCCCATGTAGGCGTTTTACCCTTTGGTGCATCAATTCCATAGAACAATGAACGTCCTGCCGTTTCTTGCGCCTCGCGTATCGCCTCCGCGTCATACCAATATGATGCGCACTTTGTTAGCAAGAAGACATACTCGTGCGCTTTCGTTGGGCGATCTGTCACGCTTTCCGGCATGGGGTTAGGCTTGTGCCATATGATGTCAGAACGAAGTATCCATCCATCGTCTTGCAAGGCAAAGACCACGCGCCAGGGGATGCCTATCAGACTCTTACTAGGAAGACCAACGACATTTGTTCTGTTTTCTATCAGTGATCCTGTATTAGTCCCTTGTTTCCAATAAGCGGACAAGGGTGGATTTCCGCCCCTTCCACCACCTGTGTAGGTATCACCAAGATTTAGCCATAATGTGCCGTCAGTTCGCAATACGCGCTGAATTTCATGGAATACTTCTTGCATAACAGACAAATAAGCCTGCGGGCTTTCTTCTAGACCAATCTGTTCTTCTATGCCATATGATCTTAGCCCAAAGTACGGCGGACTGGTCACGACGCAGTTCACGCACTCATCCGGCAGACCGCGCAAGAAGTCCAGCACATCGGCACAGACAATCGTATTACGCTCCACTGTCGTCATCCTTGAGAAAGCTCGTCTGCACGTACTTGGGTTGTTCCACCGTAGGCGACTGCCACGCTTTGCGATCACGTGGTTTCTCATGGGTGGGCATCACTTCCTCATCCGTCCACTCTTCGCCACAGTTGGGGCAGCGGAAGCCGTTGTTTGTACCAACTAGTACGGTAGCGCACCGGGGGCAGCATATCTTACTCATGTCACATCTCCGTCTAGTCTAGGCTCGGCCTCGTTGTAGATGGTGACTTTGGCGTTCTTGTCGTAAGTTTCCGTCAACTGCACTTCACGCGCCGTCACCACATGCTCGTTCTCGGACAACACATGCAGTTTATCTTTGTGTTTAGACAGGAAGTACAGCAAATCCTCACGCGCTCGTTCCAGACCAAACAAATCAGCGGTTTCCCAAGTGTGTATCAGTTGTTGCAACTCAGCGTTCAAGTCACTCATGTGTCCTTCTCCTTTGAAGCCTTGATAATTGGCCCATAGTATTCATCTGGCGAAAGCACCTTCAGTACGGCGCGGAAGGAAAAGATAAAATCTAGGAGCGCACTGTCCGCTAGGTCATAATTTATTTGAGCGTTAAATTCCTGCTCCGTTTCACGGGGCGCTTCGAGATAAGCGCTTCTGGCATTGACTGCCTCAGTGATTAGCGTTTGCAGTTTGACGTTCAAGTCACTCATGCGGAACCTCCATCAGTAGCGGTTGGGCAGGCGTCGGCTTGGCAATAGACTGGCCTGACATGAAAGCACGTACCTCAGTCGAAGTGATCAGGTCGGTCATCTGTACCGGACGGCGCAGCACCATACCTTGCAGCGTTCTAGCACGGCTAAGGCTTACATAAGTCTGTCCGGCAGCGAAAGCGCCGAAACCCAGGTCTACCACCACGTTATCAAAGCTCATGCCTTGCCCCTTGTGGATAGTGATAGCCGCTGCCAGCTTCAACGGAACCTGCTCAAACTCACCCTTGACAGTGCGAGTTAACTTGCGCGTCTTTTCATCAAAGGCGTAAGCGATGCTTTCCCACACAACGCGGTCTACCTCGTAGGTACGTCCTTCGACTTCGATACGTAGCGGATCGGTGCTGACTACCTTGCCCATTGTGCCGTTTACCCAGGGTTCACCTCTGGCCTTAGCACCGTTCCTGATAAACATGACCACACAACCGGGTTTGAGTTCCAGTTGAACATCAGTTGGTGCATCCTTCAAGTTGAAGTTATCACTGATCACCGCGTCAAAGAACTTCGATGGTGTGGTCAGTCCACGCAACATAGCCTGGTTCGCTTGATCCGCGCTGGCGTTGGTGGTTGTCAGCGTGATCCACAGTTCGTTTGCAGAAGGGCGAAAACCGGGCTGCACACGACTGTTGATGAGCGCCATGTGTTCCGGGGTTACTGTACCCTTTCGGATGGCGTTCAGGGCGCTCGTGTAAGTCGGGTCTTTCTGGCGGAAGATCGTCGTCAGTTCGCATATCTTGAGTGGTGTTTCACGCCAGCAAGCAGCATGGAAAAAATACGGCAAATCTGTACCGTAACGTTGAACTAACCAGCGCTTTTCTTCCTTATCTGTGACGACAGGCGAAAGCTGAAACAAATCACCAAACATAACAAGCCGACAACCGCCAAAAGGCTTTGTCTTATCCCGGCCATTCTTGCGCAGAAAAATATCGATCATGTCCATGCGATCAGCGCGAACCATCGATACTTCATCGATGATTAGGATGTCCAGTGTTCGGTACATAACACTTTGGCTATCAGAAAGAGCTTGTATATCATCAGCATCGGTATCGACTCGCCAACCGAAGAAGCTATGGATCGTCGCACCGCCTACCAGGATAGCAGCGCGTCCGGTTGGCGCTACAATCGCACAATTGCCAGCGTAGTTGTTAGCAAAGTGGTTTAGCAACGTCGATTTGCCCGTACCCGCTTCGCCAGTGATGAACACATGCTCAATACCATTGTTGAGCAAGTCAAGTACCTTTGTCCACTCATCGTTGATGATCAGTGGTTCTTGCGGTGCAGCCTCCACCTTGACGGGTTCCGGCGCGGGAATAGGAACAGGCTGATGTCGAAAGAATGAAGGCGCACTATCGTCATCCGGCCCGTTCATCATGTCGAAGTACATAATCGCCGCTTCAATGGCAAGCATGGCTTTCTTGAGCGCAAGTTCAGCGTCTCGCAACTTGCCACGCATTTGTTCGTTGTCCATTATGTCCCTTTCTAGAACAGCACGTCCGCTACCACTTCGATGCTCTCAATCTTGTACTCAGGCGTGCCCTGCTTATCGACAAAGCCCCAGATGAGCCTTATCGGTTCCGGCATCTGGTGTTCGCCATCCTTCCACGAGTCCACCCCGATCCAGTCTACCGTTGTCTTGTCTGCCACAGCTTCAAGTAGCTTGTGGCGGCTGTACCACTCGAAACCACCCAGCGGCGTATCGAAGTGCAGGACACGTACTTCACTGAGCGCCGAAGTCACCACCCGACACTGGTTGACGACGATGGGCCAGTGTTCTTCAATCGCCTTGCTACGGATAGCAACCATCAGATCGGACACTGACTTGATGGACTCAATCGCCACTGCCATCTTGGTGAGTGCCATGCGCAAGTCCATCTGGAAAGGTGATAGCAGACGCTCGACAGGTTCCATCTGTATCTTGTCCGTCCACCACTGCTTAGGCTTGGCAGGCTCTTTGTCAGCCATCGCTTTGACAGCCTTCTTGAGAGCGATATGGAACTGTTTAGCTTCTGGAAACTCACTGGCGCTCTTGCCTACCATGAGTTCAGCGTCAGCCATATCCTTCACGCCAACGCTGCTGAACTCTTCAACAATCTTGGCAAGTACAATCGGTGCTTTGGCAGGATCGACAGACCAGTGGATTGCTGCGGCGCGTTCACTGCGCTGGCGTGGCTCTTCAGCAGGGCGATGGTTCGGGTTGTCGGCAGGTGGTTCATCAACCACTTCACCTTCAACTACATCGTCATCCTTACGGGTGAAGTCTTCGACATCCTGGGTAAAAAACTCACTGGCGTTGCAGCCAATCAGGGACGCAGCAATCAAGGCGCGCTTCTGGGCCATCTTGTCGATGGTGTTTACCAGATCGAAGATGTCCGGGTTCTCTATCTTGCCCACGTTCTGACTGGTAATCACCGGATCGCCTTCGGCAAACGTCTCGCCACAGCCATCCGTCTTACGCCAGCAGTACCAGCCACCTTCCTTGCTGTGCCGAATATTTGCCTTGCCACACTTGGGGCAAACACGCTCTGCCTTACGCCAGCGGTACTTGCTTTCCATGCTATTGCACGAGCCGATTCCACTGGCAATCGTCCGGCCACTATCGATGTGGATCAGACGGCAGCAATACTGGTAGTGAAACAGCGGCGGAATAGTGTCCCAGTTCTCAATAGACTTCACAAGCTGGAAGTCAGGCGCAAAACCAAAGGCGCTACACAGACGTTCAGCACCCGGTTTGAACAGAACTTCCTTGTTATTCGTGCCAGGGATTACACCGTAGTCCACATCGCGGCGCAGCACCTTAGCGCGCAATTCACTGACTACGATCCGGTAATTGGTCGCCTGCTGGATAGCCAGCGCGGTGTCGATAATCATCAGTGCGCTTGTCATAGTGGCAGTTCCTCAATATTGTCTTCCGTCTCACACTCACAATTGGTCAGCAGCTTGCCGCAGCGAACACAGCAGCACACCGGGCATAGCACCATCGTTTTCCAGACACGACTGTATGGGCCACTGTCCAGACTGTCAGCAATCGTGATGTGTCGGGCGTTGTGACAGGTCGGGCACAGTGGGCTATCGTTGGGACGCAGCACCCGCAGAGCGCGTTCCATCAGGAACAAGTCACGTCGCAGATCAGCAGCACTCTCTTCACGGCGCTGTAGTTCGATGTGCTTACCATCTCGCCGTGCTTCGCTGATGTGCTGCTCTTCAAGGTTGATGAGTGCCAGCAGTTCAGCAGGTTCAATCTCGCACAGGTAGCGCGCCTGGATGAGATGGATCACCTGCTCGGCCATGATGCGCCGTTTCATGTCTGACACGTTGACAAGATCAAGAGGCTGTAGTATAGTCACGTTATCAACCACTTTTGTTTCCTTTCGTGGTTAGGAACCGTCGGTGAAGCAGCCGACGGTTTCGCTTTGTGTACTTCCATTATCACGGATATTTATTGCCCTGTCAAGTGGCAATTTGCGCGGCCTTCCGACCTTGTGATACTGTTCGTTTTCCAGCCATTTATCGACAGAGTAGGTGGTTAGCCAGCGCTTACGCTCAGACTTCGAGTGAGCCAGCAAGCGCCCCTGGCTGATCGCATAGCGGATCGTGTCAGGGTGAACACCTGCGTATTCAGCCGCTTCGTTGATGGTGAGTCGCATAGTTTACGTTTCCTTTCCGTTGCGATTTGCCAGCATAGGCAGATTGCCACCGTTATTGACAGCTTCAACAACAGTCAATCCGCCAGCGCCGATCAGGTAAGGGATCAGTGCGGAACCAGCAGCTTCGTAGAAACGGGCATACACCTGCGCCTCAGTCTTGTTGCGCAGCAGGTACAAGGCTTGCTCAAGCGCATCCTGTTTCTTGGCTGGCGTTTCGTGACGCATAGGCAACGCCAGGACATCAATCCGTCCATCAGCGTTTGCGTAACGAAAGGAAATCTGATAGCCGTAGCGAACAGGCTTGGTATCAAACTTGCCAGCATAGAACGTGACAGCAAAAGCGCCCAATTCGCCTAATAGTTTGGCGATCTCTGCCTGTAGCTTTGCGGCAGTCTTATGTGTACCACGCCCAGGGATTTTCAGTTTGGCGTTCTCCTCAAAGAACGGAACTGTCGATATAGACTTCTCAAGTTCAGGGATAAAACTGGTCACGTTGTTTCCTTTCTACAATAGCTTGAGTTGCAAGCCGCCAGCTTTACGAGCGCAGACTGGCCCCATGCCGCGCTGCTGCGACTTCAAGTTGCGCAGCTTGCGGTGGCAGACACAGCACATGGCGCTCAGTCCACCATCGTTCGCCTCGTGTTCCACCAGCTTCCACTTGATCTCGACATCTGCTTCGGTAATCTCTTGCTCATCAAGGATGCCGAACACGTCCCGCAGGGTAGCCTTGTCAGTCATATGCGCCTCGCAATCCTAAGAGTGCCGTCCGGCCCACTTCCAACTCTTATGTTTCTTGCCCGGCAGCTTGCCATAGGCGCGGTTGACAGCGTAGTCATGTGCCAGATGTTTGTTGATGTTCTGGCGTGTCCACCTTTCACTGCTATGTGACTCACTTTGTGCCTCGTTTCAACTTGGCGCGCTCACGACGATTGAGCTTGCGCTTCGACGTTGGGGTGATGACCAGCTTCACAGGTGGTGGAATTGGTCGTGTATGGCCGACACTGGGGATATGGTGTCCGGGAACTTGGTTATTCATGAGACTTCTCCCTTTCCTTGCAACTAATCTACAGCGAAAACTTGCGTAAGTCAGCCAGCTTGTGTTCGGTCAGTCCCGCAAAGAACTTCCTGGCAACCTGTCGTCCTCGAAACATGGTCGTGTTACCATGAACGGCAATCCACGTTGGCAGTGCGAAGCTGGTAGCGACAAACACGGTGTAACCTAGCGTTCCTAACTTCGTAACCAGGCCATCCACCAGTTCCGCCTCGAAGTGACGCGGAAAGCCACCTTTGTCCTCTGGCCCGGTGAAGTTCATCGCCAGTGCCGTTCCACTATCTGGCAGAATAACGATCAAGATCACGTCTGCTTGGCGCATATCGATCCTCCTACCAAACTTCGCCTGACCCTCGGCGTGGCATAAAACGATCTTCTTTCCCCTGCCGGAGAACCCCGCCAAACTTCGACTTCTTGTTCAGAAGTAAGATCGGGCCATCGTTCGGTGACGCGAACTCTTTGCTACCGAACCGCACATACCCATGTCGCACAAGATTATTAGCCTTACACGTGAAGGCTTCCTCGCGTGTAACATGACTTTTGCGTGATCCGCGCCAACCTTTAGTGTTTTGGGTAACACTCCCTGTACATTCATTCTCAGGCACACCACATAGAAAACGTCGTTGTCTGCTCATCGATCCTCCTAATCGTAGCTTGTTCTCACCGTCACAATATTCTGGCCTGCTACCACGAACACCACCGTCATGCCCTGGTAGCACACAGCGCGGTACTTGCTCTTGCCGTAGCGCTTGTTGCGCTTGCCCTTGATGTTACACTCGCACGTCACCTTGAATATGCGGGCCGGGAACTTCGGTAGGCAAAATATCACACGACCACGCATCATGACCTTTCGCAAGGAAGGCGTCACGAACTCTTCCTGACATCTCACATGCTACCAAGACTCTCATGCGCTTCCTGCCTCTCTCTATCCAGTTCGTCGAAGTAAGCGTCCAACGCACAACGCACGATCTCTGAGGTGGTGGTTTCCATGCGCTTCATCTCGGCAAGCAGGCGCTTCCGGGTAGGCTTGGACACGCGCACCAGGACAGGCTGCTTGTGGTATGTGCTGTGGACGCGGGGTTTGTTAAGTTTCATGAACACCTCTCTATTGACATAAGAATACATCTGATATACAATTCTGTCAAGAAAGGAAAGGTGAATATGTTATCTCCAACGGCAAAGAACACCATACGGATACTTCGGAATAAGGTGAAGCGGATAAAACTTGATGAGCAGTACAAGCGTGCGGCGTACATTCGCGCCTATGAAACACTGACCCATATCAGACTGCGAGCGCATGGCAAAGAAGGTGATGAGGCAATCGTGCTTGTTCTTGATCTAATAAACAAGTGGCGAGAAATCGATGATGATCTGTTTGACAAGTGGCGCAAGGATACGCGGGAACTGAAACTTGAGAAGCGTGCCAAGAAACAGGGTGTACAATAGCGGTATCATTCGTTTGCCGCTAGGTGCTTTAGAGCGCCTTTGTGACAGCGAGTGTCTCACCCGCAAGTGAGCCATCGAGACACAATCACGCGCTCGATGGATCATGTGGTGTTAAGCGAATAAACTTATCCGGGTGGACTGGTCTGACCCGTGATCGTCACAAACGAGAAGATCAGCAGAGCCAACCACGCGAGGCCGAGTAGTAACTCAGGCACGGAAATATGGAACAGGATGATCAACACATAGAGTAGCGCCACTACGCGCAACGACCACAGCCACAAACTCCCGCTCAAATTAACTGTCATTTGAAACTCCTTTTACTTAGGTTTCCGTTCATTATAGTAACTGATGCACATAATCATTGATAATATCCTTATCGAAACCCATGCCCGGCTTTGTGTAATCCCACAGATTGAAGGACTTGAACCAGGGAAACTTTTGCAAGTAAGCGTTCATACGTCGCACGTCTGCTATCCACTGCTCAGGTGTGGCGTTTCGTTGGAAACCGCCCGCGCCCGCTTCGGTTGCGATAAAGTTTGGCACAAGATCAGGTGTTAATCCATAAAGATGAAAAACTCTTCCGGTGAACCATCTGAAAGCGTCAGGCCGTTCGGGGTCAATCATCGGGCGATAGTTGTCATCTCCCATCGTCACGTCACCATATAGGTGAAGCCCAACGTAGTGTCCATGTTCCACGCAGTAGCGCAGCGCTTCACGACGATCCAGCCAGATATTATCCTCAGTCCAGCCCACGCTATCGTTGAAGATCACCACCTTCCGATTGTGCAGGTCTGCCGTCTGCATGATGTCCATGTAGTAGTTGTTGTCGCCAGCCATGTTCTGCTCGTTGTCAAATTGATAGATGACGCCCGGCACAGCCCCGTACTCGACATAACCCTGATGCTCGACACCATACTTGCGTAGCACAACATATGGCACAAGGCCCACCATGTCGTTGGCGAACCCGGTATCATCGATGATGGTTAGCCCCGCCAGCTTGCCCGCTCGTGCAAGTTGGCGCACAGGTTCGAGGTCGGGCGGGTAGTGAATGTGAAGGCCCACTTTGTTGACCGTCTGAACAGGGCCAGGAGGGTCAGACGTTACGGGTTTGGGACAAGTACCAGATATTGCGCGCTGGCGAACCCTTTATCGTACAATCCACCGCTTATCTTCCACCAGCCTGGCGTGCCGCTGTCCAGCACCATCTCACTATCGCCGTTCGGCAAGCCGCCGAGTACCGCGCCATTAATCGGAGCAGCGCGCACGTTGAGCGAGCTACCCGGCGCGTTGACGACGGCGTGTTTCGCCGTCGGGTCAGGCAGCGGCGTGGGCGGGGGTAAGACGACCACAGGCGGACGCAAGCCGAGCAAGTCCTGGGCTTGCACTTCAAACACGCTGACGGTAGACAGTGGCTCGCGCTCGCCCGGAATGCCAGGGATAATCAGCACCGAAGTTTCTTTAGGCAGCGCCGTTAGCGCCACACGCATCGCTTCGGTTGTGTCGGGATTGGTCACAGGGGCAACCATTGTGTTACCTTTCAGCCACTCTAACGGCGGCATGTAATTGTACAAGATCGCGTTCAAGTCTAAGCCCGGCCAGTGACCGGGGTGCGTTGCGAGTATCGCCGTTTTGCTAACATCGAAGTGCAGATGGTAGGGCAACGTCCCGTTGGCATTACCAATCGTACCGATAAGTTGTGCAACAGCCACAAGTTGACCTTTTTTAACAAAGCAGCGATCAAAGTGGGCATATCGGGTGAACAGATGTGGGCCGTGCTTGATAACTACCAACCAGCCCCAGGATGAGCGTTCCATCTGTGCGCAAGTGACGATGCCGCCCGCTACCGAGTACACGGACTTGCCCGCGCAATTGACCCCTTGCTGTACGATGTCATCCCCGGTGTGCTTCGTTGGTATTTTCTTGGAGCCAAGCAGATAGTCAGCACCCAGCCAGTTACATCGGTAGAAGTCACCCTTCTGGCGTGGTTCATACTGTGATTTGTAATCTACCCCAACGGGCGAACAGACGATCATCCTACGGCATTTTCTACTGTTACAATCGGCGTATCCCCTTCGACAGTCGGCGGGATGAGTCCTGCCGCCATAGCCTTAGCTACAGGCGTTGTAGTATCGATGGTTCCGGTCACGGTCTGACTGGTAACACTGGTAGATGTAGTAGGCGTTTGTGCCGTCTGTGTAACCGTCACCGTTCCGGGCGTTTTCAGATTGACCAGGAAATCACCAATAGCCGGAAAGTATTCGTTCACGAATTTGTGGAATATCTGGGTTGAGATAGCTACCGAAACGGCCATCGCCAGAACCGATCCCCAACCAGGAAGGGTTGTTGGTAAGCCAGTGGCAGACAGCGCCGAGATAATGATAGACCAAACCAGCGCCGAAAGCATGACGATCCCAATCTTCAAGGCAGGCGAACGCTGTTCATCCTTGAAGAATGCGGTCTGTTCCCAGAACAGGGACAGTAGAACGCCGAACGAGACGGGATTGACCAGTAGTTTATACAGGTCGGCAAGTTGCGTGGTATCCATGATCGACTCCTCTATATGACATAACTAGCCTTGACCGGAAACTGTCCTTCGACAGCAGCGACAACACCGTCGGTTTCACAGCGCCAGTAGTGAGTACCCGACACGCTCAACTTGAAAGCCAGCGTAAAAAGACCAGCGCCAGTATCCTTAGTCACCTCACTGTCCACGCCATAGGTGAACGTTCTCAGACTGTTTGGCGCTTTAACCGTGAATAATACGGTTTCTGGATCAGCGGCTTCTCCCGCCCGATTACGAACCTGTACCTGAATAACCTTTTCAGAACCAGGAATTAGAATTAGATCGTTCATGCGTCCAGCCACCCGATGAACGAACGACAGCCTGACGAGCATAGCCACCATAGGCCGCTTCGCTGGTCGTCTGCAAGCCTGTCTCACCGGGATTGGCAGTGTGCAGTGAAACGTACAGTGAGCCAGCGCCAGCGGACGGCAGTAGCCCGGCGGCATCACCAATTTTGGTCGCTGCTATATTCTGGAAGACGAGTTTCAGGAGATCGGACTCCCATTGGTCGGACTTAGACATGGCTGTTATGCTCCTTCATGTAAGCAACTATCATCGTTTTCGTTTTCTTCTAACCGCCTGATTCGGCGGACTAATCCCTTGTGTGCCATTGGTGAGATGTGCTATTTGAGCCGTCAGTTCAGCGATTTGCTGACCTTGCTTGGTGATCGTTGCAAGCAACTTTTCTTTCTCGATCTTTAGTGCATCACGTTCAGTAATCACCGCATCACGTTCAGCGATCAGCGTAACGCGTTCCTGATTCATTGCCTCAACCGTATTTTCTAGCGTTTGAACACGCTCTGTTAGTTTGACGATCTTATTGTTTGCAGTGTCGAGTTCCAATTGAAGTTCCTTGATACGTTGATCTGCTTTCTTAAGATCAGATTCTTTTTGTCCTTGTATCGCTTTAAGTGAATTTACCTCTACCGTTAATTTGCGAACTGCCTCATCTCGATCAGCTAAGGTAGTCTGGAGTCCGCCAATCTGTAATTCCATCTTATCCATACGCTTCAGATTAGCAATGGACATTTCAGCGCTGGCTTCTTCCCCTTTAGCATGTGCCGTGTCTTTTTCTGATCCGCTGTTCATGAAGCGCAGAAAGGCCATGAAAAACAGAGCCAAAATCAGATAGGGATTTTGAAGTAGCTGCGGTGCGTCCATTAGGGTCTATCCCTCATCATGCCAACGAGAACGCATACATATAGACTTGTGCTTACCGTCAATCCCACAAAAGAACGAGTGGCTGCTGGCTGCATAGTCTGATATTCCCACAGCGAACCAAGATATATAGCATACGGCAGTGAACACCAGGGAGCAAATCGGGACTGTGGACGGCTCGCCATAAACAGGCCGCACACACCCATGATGTAGGCAAAAGCCACTGTCTCGTTGTGCGTGTTCGGGTCAAGTTGGTCAAACACACTGATAGCAAACGAGATAGGACTGACCAGGATGACCAGGCCGATGATCAGCAAACTGATGCCCACCATCACTGTCAAGAGTTGCCAGATCGGAATAGCTTTGAAGGCAGTGTGTCTATCATCAAGCTGTTTGCGTAACTGATCTATTTTCATGAAAACCTCTTTCATTAGAACACCGTCAGCGTGTTATAGATTTCACGAGCCTCAAGCGCTGCACCATGTTCGTCCATGTGCGCTGTCTCGACAAACATCTGCGGCGGAATATACAATGGAGTGCCATTCATGCCTGCGGATGGTCGCCAGTCGTAATGTGGTTGCAGAAAGTGATAGAACAGCGCACCGTGCCGTGTGGCATACAATCGTGCCTCATTGGATACTTCATTAAAACGCTGGGTGTCAGTTTTCGTATCCATTGCGCCATCGATGAATATAACCACATCGCCAATACGCAGTGGTGTATCGGCCAACCATAGTCGTTCACCATTGATATTCTGCGCGTTGGTACTTCGGTTGACAATACGACACTGGCAACCTGCGGTAGACATCAACTGCTGTAACAGGTTGGCGGCAGTCAGGTTATCTGGTAACCAAACATCAACTAATCCTGAGTTGCCAAATAGCCAAAAGGTGTGTTCGTAACTGGCAGGTGCGACAGGTATCCAGCGTTCACCGTTTTTGAAGTGGTAAGCTGTGCCCTGATAGTCAGTTATCTTCCAATAATTGTTATTGGTCAGGTTGGTGTGAATATGTCGATATTCCTGCACAAACGCTACCGACCAATACGGTGCATCAATAGGGTGATCCAGACGGAACGCTTCCGTGTCGGTAGCTAGAAAGTTATGCAGCACAGCATACAGTTCAATGGATAGTACCATAGCGACGGAAACGATGATGATGATGAGCAGGCGCGTGATCAGTGTTCTGTGTCTCATACATCACCGCCTACGATGTCAACCCACTGATCAGGTTTCACAAGATCATCGAGAGTGCCACCTTCTAACAGGCGTCGATGTACCATAGATGCGTCCCAACCGATCTCGCGCACTTTTTCAGATGCACATTGGGCAAGAAACTCTTTAACAGGGCCAGCTTTTGGCGCGTCAATTTCTTCAACGATACGGAAACACAAAGCGAGATTGGCATAATAAGTAGGGCGCATTTTGCCGTCTGCTGCCATTCGTGGGAACTTCTGTATCTGCAACAGAAGTTCAGAATTGTCTCGTTTTAACCTTCGTCTTATATTTTGCCATGCAGCGTCCGCGTTGGATTTCCCCTCATAGAAGTATTCCACAAGGGCAAGCACCGGATAGTGAGGTTGTCCGTCAACGTTGATAATATCGGGCAAGACTTTTCTAAATTCAGGAAATTGCGAATGCGAATAAGAATCAGACTGTGGTATGATCGAGGTGTTCATCGGAAACTTGGCCTTTCCTTTGGATACAGCCCCGGCGACAACCGGGGCTTTGAAGTTGTTGCCACCATTGTACCACATATTCATCACGACACCTTGTAGACCTTAGCCGACAGACTCCAATCGATGTTTGTGGTAGCCACGCCAGTCACCCTGACTCTAGCCGTTGCCCCTGTGACATCAATCGAGCAATCGTAAGCACCCACATCTTCAATTGTCACCAGTGTACTTACCGATCCTATCAGGGTAGCTGTACCTGCTACATTCTTAATCGCCGCTACCCGTTCGTAGTATGCGCCGTCCTCTGCTGTGCCACTTGCTCCACCTGTGCGCCTCGCTACTACGTTAGCATGAATAGCGAACGTGGTAGATGCTGGAATAGTGAACGTAAACAGTGTCGTGACTGTCGCATCAGTAGTGGAAACAGTAGCCGACACTGTACCATCTGGGCCATTGACAATTTGCCGACCATCCAACAGCGTATTGGCATCGAATATCTGAGTAGCGTCACCTTTTACATCATAAAACCAGACAGCCGTCTCATTGAGTTTTGCCTGAGCGATACACTCATTGATGTCAGCTATAGTCAGTGAGTTATTAAGCGCTGTATCCGTTGATTTATAACCAACAGGCGTTACGAAGTCACCTTGCATGAATACACCAATACAGCAGTGTGTTCCAGAAGCAGGAAATAGCGAAGTCAAATCAAAATCGGGATTTCCTTCAAAGTCACTCATAACGCTATCGACAATGGGCTTCCACCCAGAAATCATCACAGATTTTGAGGCAGGTATCGTTTGAGAAACGCGCAAGGTGACGAGTTTATCCTGTGTAACGTAAGCGCCATCAGCTGGAGGTGGCACTGGAATAGGCAAACCGCCGCCTGCCTGCACAGTTGAGAAGTCGGTGTTGGATACAAACAACAATCCGTCTGTATCGTACTTGAGTACGCAGGCATGACCCGGCAACAGTGGCACACTAGACTGATATGGGCCGCGCACTAAAATAGCTTTTGAATAGCCATTAGAAGTCCACAGGCGCACAAATACCCGTCCGCTATCCCAAACCACATTGTCATTGACAACACCGTTCTCGTCACCTATCACAGCATGGATCGGATTCAGATTAAGTTTGGTCTGAGTAGCGTCTCTAGTGCGACTGAACAGATTAGTCATCCCAATACCTCGATTCCAAGTAAACCACTACTAACGGGTGGGGTTCTGGCGCTGATTACTGAACCAAAGTTGGCACTGTATTTCAAGGCAGTGCTGGTCGCAATAAACAATTGCTGTCCAGTATTTGAGAAGTAACGTCCACGAACATAAATACCGTTAGCAATAGTTCCACTGAGCGTCCAAGTGTTACCCTGATTAGTGGATGTATACAACTTGATAGTGCCGCTAACATTAACCAACACTGCAATGCGTGTTCCTTTCCAGATCATTGCGCAATTAGGGCCAACAGGAAGAGCGTTGGCAACAGGCGTAATAGCATTCATACTCGAACCTGTGTTGACGCGCCACAGACTGTCGCCCGCTACCGCCGCCGCGCTACCCAGTAAATAAGACGGCGTGCTGCCCGTGTTCTTGAGCGTGTTACTGCCCCATTGATACCAGGGGAAAGTGATAAGCAAGGGATAGGTGGCAGCAACATCGCCAAATGTCTCGTTAGTGAATGCACCACCAAAAGTCGTAGCAATATGCGTTTCGCCATCGGCAGCGCCAAGCTGAACTGTCCCTGTATGTTGAACATCAAAACCAGCTATCGAGCCAGGCGAGGCCCCTACGTTAAGGGGGGCAGTGAATGTTCCACCATAGTCACTGCTGTATGAAACCACACTTTCTATTGTCATGTCGCTATTGACGGGGTTGTTCCCGTTCCTGTAATGATGATCTTTTTCAGATAGACTTCGTATTGATTTCCGGGATAGTCAGGGCCACTGAAAGTAACGGCTGTATCAGGAATAGAAAACGTTCCGTTGAACGGGCCGTCAATATAGGTAAACAGTTGAGAGTACGTCCCAGATGTAGGGCCAACGTCAATAGAACTTGGACTAAACTGGATGAAGAAGCTACCAGACCCCGAAGGATTTACCAGTTTCCCGAACACTTCAATACTGCTCGTAAAGGTGGTAACATCTCCCGTTAAATGCGGTTTGTCAAGAACCGAAAAGATACCTAAACCACCGTATCCCGATCCGGCGTGATACCCGGCTGATCCGCCTTGATCCGAAACAGTGACATAGGCGACTCCGGGGCTGCCTACTGACCAGTCTACCGTGAGAGTCCAGCCCGCTATCACAGTAGCAGGTGCGTAAATTTCAATACCGCCCGGTGTCTGTGTTAGTCGGATTACGGTAAAGATACCTACAACACTGGCTCCCTTGCTCCATACAGGCGGATTCTGGCTGGCATCTGTCGTATGCCACACAGCGCTGTTGTTCCCGTCACTGGCAAGTAAGTATGCGCCGGGGGTACTTGTGCCCGCCGTGAACAAGTCCATAATGACTTGCTTGATATTGAAACTGCCCAGATCGTCCGGTGTTCCTTCTATCCAGGTTGGCGATGCTCTGGCGATGTAATTATTGGTAAACCAGCACTGAGCGGCTGTCCATGTCACCGCAAAATTTCCATCTTTAGGCGCGTTGGTGGTCGCAGGAGATGGAACAGGAACAGGTGGGGGTGTATCAATTCCGACAGGAGGTAACAACATCGGGTCGAAGTTCGGAAAGGCGGGCGGCACAAAAGAGAAGGGCAAAATACTGGCAGTTGGCTGCGACGGAATGGCAATCGTCAGGCCCAGGTCGCCTATTCGACTTTCACGCTGGAACATTACCCGTAGCTTGCGCGTACCACGTTTATTCTCGTGGGTAAAGTTGACGCCCGTTACCAGCCAGCGGATCGTGCTGTCATAGTCAAAGCGCATAACGCCCGCCAGATACGGAAAGTCAGCCGATGAGATAGTGATGGTGTACCACTGCGCTTTTGATGGAATGAAAAAGTTGTATCCATCAGGAAACTCAATAGTCAGTGTTTCTTGAAAGTTCTTGATTTCATAATGATTGCCACCGCGCTGCGATAACTCATTCCGACTATCGGCCAGCGTACCAGTCGCAGTAATCTGGTTAGCAAGTGTCTCTCGGCCCTGGCTGATGCCTTGTGCCGTCCCTGGTGAACGTGTCTGACTGGCAAGTACATTGCCGCCGCCCATGCTCACTGCACCATTAGCATCCAGCACACCGATATTGTTTTCGTAGTTTCGGCTACCCGCTACAGTAAAATTGTCGGCTATCGTCAAATTGGCAATAGTCGGTAGGGCATTTCGTTCTGTGGCGGTTAGGTAACGAGCGTCACGCGGTACATACACCCGACCATCTGGCCCGAACTCAAGCATCGCGTTTACTTGTTGGCCGATACCATTGCATACTGACAACAGATTATCGCCCGGTGTTGTGATGATCGGAAACTCATAAACATCACTGGTTAAAAAACTGTCATAAGCAATATCGACAAGCCTTGATAGCGTGCAGTGCAGACTGAGCAAGTGGTGAATTGATCGGCGCGGTGTCAAAGTTAGGATGTGATCGGTTACGGCTGTCGCATCATCAAACAAAGCAAGCTGTTGGCACTCGGTAGAAGCCAAACGGGTTGCCACGTCTACCATCTCGAAAGTGGTAGTGGACAATAGCGTGTACAGCTTATCGGCTTTTGCGTTTGGGTCATCCTTGCGCAAATAGCCGATAAAATCAATGTTGTTAGTAGCGCCTAAAAGTCCCGCTACACCGCCGTAAAATTCATTAGTGCGCCACGCCACCCCCAGCGTGAAAGGCAACACATTGTCCACGCCGTCAAAGGATGGGCAACGAGCCGTCCACCCCCGTTCGATTGCGCCCGATACTTCAATGTTCTCAAAGGCCAGATCAGGCGGGTTGTTAGCGTCATGCGCTTTGACGCCGCTATGCCGTAGGCCCGTCACGCCGTTACTGTCCATAACCTGCACCATGAACCACGTCTCACCTGGCTCAAAGTCGATAACGGCATTCGGTGAAGATAGCGATCCTGAGATTAGCGTGGCTGTGCCAGACCGCAGGATAATCGCCCAGCTTGAGATAGTTGCACCCGACGCTATAGCAATGCCCGTCATTGCCAGTGTTACACGTAGCTTGCCTGTACCAGCATCGCACTCGCCAACATACACATACTGCAAACCTGTGATAGAAGGTTCAGGCGTATGATAGGCTTCGTCATAGTCAATATACTGAACAATAGGGTTGCTACCAACGGGACGTGATAAACGGTCAAATACCTCAAACTGGTCAATCACCCAGAAATAATAAGCCGGACTGATTTTCAGGTCACTTTCGTTTGTGGTAACAGTCACAAAAGTAGCGGGATGATCGGGGTGAATACGACCCCGTGAGAACGCTTTTGTCACATCGTTCTCAGTACCGAACAGAATAGTCATGTCCGGTTCAACATCAAGGTAACTGCCAGTAATATTAGTATAACTGAACGTGATCCAGCTTGTCGTCTGTGTGAAGTCGGACGTTACCTGACCTTGCAAAACAACACGGTTGCTAAACAGGGAAAGATTCTGCTGGCCTGCGTAGCTATTAGACCTCAGCTTGGTGTACTGCGGAGAGGTGATCGGAACATTCAGGTTCATGTGCTTGGAAACAATCCTATAAACGTCATGGGCATTTCGGTGTACCAGATTTTCCCGTGCATCTGAACGGGCTTATCTAACCACAAGGTCGCGTTCATCCGAGAAAAACTCACACCGCCCAGTGTTGTGTAGATCGTAACATCACCGCTCAAACCGCCAGCACACCATGTTGTTTTGGCATACGTGTACTGCTCATAATAGGCTATGCCAACCAGCCACTTGACGTTCGGATAACCACTAGAGAAAGCGGCGCGGTTCGTCTTAGGGTGTATATCGCCATCATCGTAAAATGTGATCGCCTTTGGCCCAGCGTACAACTCACCGGATACGCTAATGTCGATTAGACGTGTCAAGCTAATCTGCGGAACGTTCCAGCCAGAAGCTATCGCGTACAGTTCATCGTTCGCCATCAGGTGTTCGTCAACTCCCCAACTTGCCGCAGCAATTCTTCGCCATGCGTTCTCAGTACGCTTTGTAGTTGACCCATGTCAATACCCGATGATCCACGCATATCAATATTTGGTGCATAGGTCAACTGTGATCCCTTGCCTGTTGGTGTCGCTGTGCCAGATTGCAACGGGTACACCATCGCTGCACCGCCCAGGTTATAGCCCTGCTGTCCGAACTGTAGCAATTCCGAGATGTCACCCTTCATGAACGGCTCACCAGCACTGAACGATCCGCCACTGTCGAAGATAGCGGTTTCATTGGTGCGTGCCGCCGCTGAAGGTGCAAGAGGTCTAGCAATAGCGCTACGCTCCGCTGCACCACGTCCGATCTGTTCCTTCTGTGTGGCAGCCAGCGTATCTTGAAGGATTTGCAGCTTAGCTATCTCAGTCGCCTGAATAATCGCAATCTGGTTTTGTAGGCTTTGCCTGAGCAATAGTATCTTGTTGTTCTCAGCGGTAGTCAGATCGGCTTCCTGGTTATACTCAGCCCGACGTAGCTCTTGCTGCTTACGCCCCTCGGCAACACGCTGCTGTGCAATCTCCTGATTAGCCGCCTGTTCAGCATCCACCAGTTTACGGTTGTACGCTTCGTTCTGTTTAGCAATCTCCTGTGCCATGTGTGTGGTCAGGTCGGTTTCCTGATAGGTCAGGTGACGCTTGAGTTTCTCCTCGCGCTGCTGGTAGCTTTCGTTCTCAGCATCTACTTTAGTGGCATCCGATAGTTTATTCTTGGCAAGTTGCAGGAAGTTACGATCCAGCAGAGCGGTCATGTCACTGGCGTGCGACTGTTTCTGGATGTCCGCCAACTTCTCAGCATGAGTAATTGCATCTTCAGTCGCTTGCCGATTAGCATCGGTAACGAGTTTCTGATAATCCTCGTTGATCTTGGTCTGGTCATCTTGCAGTTGACGACCTAGATTAACCTTATCCTGAGCTTCCTTCTCACCGAGTTTGGTTCCAATATCAGTGATGCGATTTGCTGTGTCGGTAGCGAGTTTTTCTTCAGCCTGACTCTCAGTGAGGCGTAATTTGTTCCGGGCAATAATATCTTCGAGGCTACCCTGCTGATACTGTGTTTCGGCTTCCGCCTCTTTGGATATAGCATCTGCCTGTTTGGTTGCCAT